>Ga0209611_10003048_pt1 | contig 29309 bp, 27 predicted proteins | sample S1TSphgellanicum_3_FD_187693 | JGI IMG/M metagenome (GOLD analysis project Ga0209611, IMG submission 187693) | Host-associated microbial communities from peat moss isolated from Minnesota, USA - S1T2_Fc - Sphagnum magellanicum MG (SPAdes) (version 2) | ecosystem: Host-associated > Plants > Peat...
AAAAAAAAATGGAATAGGAGAAGTGATAAAGAACACATGTCTCAAACACAAAAGCAAAAAGGGGAGGGGTGAAAGAGAAACCAAATGTTAAAATGAAGAAAGGGTTGAAAGCACCAACATGCAAATGCATATAAAAGGAGAGCAAAGAAACAACACTTTGACAACCAAGAGAAAATATATTCAAATGGTGACAATCTTTCAATGGACTTAAATAAACATCAAAATGGCAACAACCTTTCAATGGACTTTTAAAAAATCAATATGGCAACAACCTTTCTTCAATGGACTTCAAAAACATCAAAATGGCAACAACTTTTCAATGAATGTGATGGTGTCAAGGTTAAGCAACAAGTCCACCTTTCCACCATACAATTTAGGGATTCAAATCTAGTATAATAAAAGCTCTTTAGATCATCTTATTGCAAAACTTCAAGGGGAATTTTGATTTCACAACATAAATGAATGAAGAAATCGTGGTCTTTCCAATGATTTGCACAATTTGGACTTCATGTCATTTAATATGGTAAGTTTTTTTTTTGGTACATAGTTGCAAATGGGGTTACATTTTCGAAATCAAGTTCACATTGCACATGGATGGTGGGGATATTATCAATTTAATCATAGCATCCGAGTAATGGTAAATACAAAATTTTGAAAACATATATCAATTGGGTAAACATATGTAGGCTTTTTATATCAATATGGCACATTTCAAAGTGAAGAAAGACACTTACTTGTGCAACTTACATTGCAAAAATGAACACATGCAATTTCAAACATCCTATCCCAAAAAATCAAATCAAATCAAGCAATAATCTCAAAACTCAAAATATATTCAAAACATTTTTGTAATGGCAAATGATAATAATATATAAAGAGGTTTTGATTGCGCATGGTAAGTATTTAGTTCAACATAATTAATTGTGATGAATAAAAATTCAAATGTCAAAAGAACTTATTATATTCAATAGTTAGTCTCCACAAAATGAACAAATCCATCCTAACCAATGACCACACACATACGCATTGCAACAACATTGGCAACATGTCCCAACAACATTGGCAAGATGCTTTGCACTTTGTCTATTCAAAAGAAGTGTGGGAGGATGGGTTTGGCCAACTCATGGTTTTCATTCGTGCAAATTTCCCAAATGTTTTTTTTTTTTTTTCACAACCCTATTTGCCATTTGATTTTCCCTTGAAGTTCATCTCTTAAAAAAATGAAGGAAACCCTAAAAATAATTAAAACAATCTCTCTATTAATTTCTCTTTTTTCCCTCTCTCTCTCCCCCTTGTAAGTTTTATTATGATGAAGATACAAGTCTCACATATTCCATGTTCCTTGATCAAGATCCAATTCTCATATGCCATGTTCTTGGAGTCCCCCATTCATATAGGTAATATACCAATAAGCTTTTCTTGCACGGAACTTGATGTTGTTGTGAAGTGCACACTTTCCAAACTCTAATCCAATTTTACAACATGGCATATGCCACAACTCTTCTTCTTTTTTTCCTTTTTTTTTTTTTTCCTCCCCTTTTACCCAGGCCAAAATTTTTTTTTTTTTCAGATAATTATGTACAATTGCTCAATAATATATAAAGTCCCTTTTTTATTATACTAGGTATTTTTCTTCAAAACTAGCTCATGTTCAATGTTCTTTTTTCACCATTACAAAAGAAAATGAGGAGTTGGATTTTTGTTTTTGCATGAAAATCAGAGCTCAAATCAAACACCCAATTTTTGGAGCTCCAATTTCTTCATGCAAAATTCAAGCTGCTGTCATTGTTGCTGTTGTTGCTGTTGTTGTAAATTCAAGCTGTTGTTGTTGTTGTTGTTGTTCTCCTTCTTCTCCTTCTTCTTCTTCTTGTTCTTGCAGCAACAAACAAAATTAAGCAATTGTTTGTTGTTGTTGCTGCTGCTGTTGAGCTGTTGTCACAAATTCAAGCTGTTTGTTTGGTGGTTCTTGTTGTGCTGTGGTGGTTCTTCCAGCTAAAATTTTTTTGTAAAAGGAAAGCTGTTCTTCTTGCTGTTGTTTCCTGAGCAACACAATCAAGCTGTTGTTGTTGTTGTTGTTGTTACTGTTGTTGTTGTTCTTGCAGCAACAAGTATGTGTTCAGTTCAGTTCAAGGAGTCAAGGTTTTTGCCATGACAAGTACACTCCAAGCTCCAATTTAACTACTAGACCTCTCTCTCTCTCTCTCTCTCTCTCTGAGCTCTCTACTCTTGACAACGTTCGAAAAAGCTTGCATAATTGTTTTGATCTTCTTCAATTCCTACACACATTTGGGTGACACAAGAGTCTAAGGACCTCAGTCCTGAGGATTGAGGATCTATAAGTCCAGCTTAGAGTCCTCGAGGATTCATTTGTTTGTGTATTTGAAAGCTCACAGAATTTGTGGGGTTTTTTTTTTTCTTTTTTTTTCTGGAGTTTTTTGGCAATGGGTGCTGTAAAAGGGCAGCTGCGAGAGTGCACGCATGCATCTGTGGACATGACAGGATGGTTACTGCTGAAGAAGAGGCCACAACACTCCCCGAAGTCAAAATCCATGTCCTTTGTGCAGCATCAGACTGGAGCTTCACAATGGAGCATCGGGTGGAAGAGATCAGATGATGATCAAGCTGCTGCACAATGGACTGCTGCAGGAGGACGTTGTACTCATGCAGGTGAGATTGTCAAAAAGCCTGCTGCGTGCTTCAAGGCTGCAGCACCCATGTGGAAGCAGTTGATGAAGAAGCTGTGTGCTCAGGCAAAGCGGTGGCACATGCAGCTGCAGTCAGTTCGAGCTGGTCCTGCATGGACAAACTATGATGCACAGAGTTATGCGAAAAATTTCGACAATGGTGGGTGGGCAGACTCATACTTCGATGAAGAAGACGAAGATGAGGATAAGCTCGGCCTACGTGAGACAGCACTCCACACTGCACTGCTCCAGAAGCTCTATTCAAAACGTGGCTATAAGACTAGCTCAACTGCTGCTTCTGATTCTGCTGCTGCAGCACCTGTCCTCAGAAGAGCTGCATCTGTACCTGTGATTCCAATTCGACCCTACCATGGAAACAAAGACTTTGTGCCAATCTGGGAGAGACGACAAACCCAACCTCCATCCAAGCTCAAGCTTGCCAAGTAAGGAAGTCAGTCTCTATGAACACAGCTGACAAGCTCTCAACATAATTTTGGACCATCATCCATCACCAGAATCTATACTGCTCACCAAAAGATCAAATTCTTCTGCCATCCATAGCTGGAGCAATGCCAGCTGAATTGCAAGTCCTCACTGGCTGAGAATGCTGAAGATTTCAAGAGCAAACCTCATTTTCCTCCACAAGGTAGCAATCCACACACACAAAGCAATTATCTGGGAGCTAAAGATGTGAATAGTAGTACTACTTCCCTCTCATTCTTCCTCATGAATGGAGCTGCAAGATGACAGCCCACAAGATGGCCTGCAAGCTGATGATGACCAGCACATTTCCTGAATCAGTGAAATCAACCCAAGAGTCTAATGGTCATCAGGATCTGGGAGCTCTACTCCATCCCCAGGAGGCTGCCCTCCTCCTCACCTTGGACTCAGTTGCAGAGTAACAAAAACACCCAGCTAGCCTAGTGGCAATCTCAATTTTTGAAACAATCTTGTGCTCAAGAATGTTGACAGAAGTACAGGAAGCTCAAAACAATTGACAGAGAAAAGGGTCAATGGATGATGGATGGCTTGCGGAAGTTGAAGGGCTCAATCTTGCTCACAGAGATCATGCTCACACAACATCCATATTGACAAACATTTACATCATCATTCTTCAGACTTGTTCTTAACATGAGATTGATCAATCTGCATCTGTCTCTCTCTCATCCTATCTTCTTCAGCTCTTGAGACAGTTTTGGTGGACCACATTTAGGATGACTTCACAATCATAGCTCTATTGCATGAGTAAAAATCTTGAGCAGACAGTTTCTAGTTTTGGTTCTCATTGCAGAATCCATCATCTTTGCCACAAGCAATCAGAAAGCCTTGCACCAGTGAGACTCGCACACAAAAGGAAATTGAAAATATGTTTATGCCTCCTCCCGAATCATAATCCTTGAACAATATACCAAACCTAAGATCATGAAATTAGCTATACTTGATTTCCACCAAATTGTTGAACAGATGCATGCAGGTGCACATTGGTGCACAAGTGTTGTTAAGACAAAACTGTAACTGTGATCATCATCTTGAGACTGTAACTTTTTTTCCTTTGGAGTCAGGAATGATCCTTAAGCATGAATGGGGGCTGGCAGCAGGGTTCATGTTGAGGTTACTAGGTTGCGTTTTTTGTTGTTTGTTTTCTCTAAAAGTGCCATTTGCAATGGTGCATTGATGCTGTTCCATGTCTTGTTACCTTGGAACAAAGTGTAAGTGAAATATGGCTTCTTGGTCTTCATTATTGACAGTTTTACTAGCTCCATGAAGTGCTTGAAATCATCAATAGTTGCAATCACCTGTTCAAACACAAGAATAATACCCACAACCCTGAAACTCTGTTTTATGAACCAAGTCTACTACTGCCCCTGCAGCTTTCATCTTCTTCCTCAGCAAGTTTCAGTTCAGCTTCTTGCTGCAATCAACAAATTGGGTTTTTTGTGGGGTTTAGAGACAAGGGTTGGATACATGAGATGCATGCAGGAAGTAGTGCAATGGTTTTCAAAACAGGAGAATTCAAGTACCTGACAACCGGCAGAGTATTTCTCAACCATGTCAGTGTATTTGGTCAGAAGGAGATTGTATTCTGCTGCATCTTTGATTCCTGCATGATGTATATTGATTCCAAACACACCTTCGTCATCATAGCTGTGATTCAGCACCAACACATTCAAGTTAGAAGAATTCCACCACCTCAGGACCATATATGTACATGTATATCTCCCTTCAACCCCCTGAAAGCTTTTTGAGCTCCTGAACTCAAAAGCTTGAGGACACTTACACTCCATCTGTGCCAAAGTCAAGCTTGCCGTCACAGTCGTTGTCTCGCCACACTTTTACAGGTAGTCTTTGCAACAGCGCTTCATACTTTGCATTATGTAAACCAACCTGCACCCACCTTTGAACAACCATGGCATAATTACAACCCATTGCTGGACATCACAAAATCCAGAATGAAATTAATGCAGAGTATGAAGCGCTGTTGCAATCATACAATCTCATCCCCACTCAACCAAGCATCAAGAAACTTTTGGCAGCTTGGAGCTTTTGGTGACCTTCATCAGTGCAAATCCAACAAGTTCTTCAGAGCTCAAGTCCAGGCCCAGTACCAAAAATTTGTCACCCACCTCATAAGCATCCATGTACTGGCCAGGGCACAGAATCGCAGTTCCGCCCACACCTCCCCAGCCCATGGTTAGCCAAGCTCTTCCAGGATCCACCGATGCAGTGTAAGTTGTCACCTGTGCCAACATCCCACAATCAAAGATCCCTCTCCATTTGCCAATCTCTTTCTCTTCATACAAATTGCTGATCAAAGATCTCTTGGTTGGGTGGCAATGTCTTACTCTCGCTGATCACCTTACAGTGCTCTGAACCTGACTAAATTTCTACCATTGCAATTTGCTGGCTGTGTGTTTTCCAGGGTTTGCAAATCCAGTGCAAAAAACATGGAGCAGAGATGATGATGGGCTTTGAAGTTGGTTTGTAAGAATTTTTTACCACCCACTCATGATGCTGTGGCTTCAAGCCTGCATGTCTGCCAAAACCTCCTCCTGTGCAGTAAACCACTGACAAATGGTCATCAAAAGCACCAGGCTCGTCAGTTGGGTTTCGTACACCAATGATGTTGAGCATATAAGGCTCATCATAGAATATGTACCCATGCTCCTCACATGCTTCTCGAACTGCCTGCACCCAATCTTTCACAAAATCTTCTGGGTTTGGTCCAATGCCCGTTCAGCTTGCACCATAGGAAAATCAAATCAATTGCACGAATACTATCAAAAACATCATCAATGCAAGAAGCAAATGCAAACATCATCAACTTGATGCACAGCCTCAAACCCCTAAACCCTGACCCTGTAGGGTGCCCAGCAGTGATTAGGGTTGCAAGTGGCTGCTTCTTTTTACCTGAGCATATCTAACTGCAACTTCGCCTGCATACGTCTGTCGTGTGCTGCTGCAGCTGGCCGTCTCCTCAAGAACAAATGCATTGCAAGCTTTGGTACTTAACAAGCTGCTACTGCTCATCATCAGAACTACTCCCATGCTGGTGATCCATCTCCAAGACTCTCCTCTGATGATCATCACCCAACAACATCCACAGTGTGAGCTTCTCTCATGTTGCATCAGTTCTGGAGCAATGTAGCATCCCAGTTGCAGAGAGAACAATGCTGCATCCTACTTGCAGAGAAAGGTGGCAGGCGAAAAAGCTCCAAATTCTCTTTGTAGGAAGGAAGGAAGGAAGGATGGTCGCTCCGTGATGAATCCCACAGTCAGAGAATGACGAACATGAAGAGACATGGTTCAAGAAACTTTGTGAGGTTCCAGAGGTTTGTTTACCCGTCACCAGGATTTTCTCCATCTCCACTATGATGATCTCCAGATCTTCCTCCTCCTCCTCCTCCTCCTCCTCCTTCTCCACTCCATCCATCATCGCTGCCTCCTGTTGATCCTCCATCTCTATCACCAGCGCAAAGTCCTGAGATCATCAGCTCCTGTAGATCCATTGCTTCTTCTTGCAGCTTCTTGACTGATAAGCTGCCCGCCACAAGCAGCAGCTGCTCAGCGATAAATCCTTGAATGTCGGAAGTCCAGCCAAAGACACGAGATGTGCGATTCCAAGTGGTACAGCAAGAGGAAGAGGAAGAGGAAGAGGAGGAGGAGGAGGAGGAGGAGGCAGCATGTGGATGAGAAACTTGGGTGTTACAATGCAGTCGTACACCTTGAGACGAATTGAAGAAGCTTGTTGGGCGACGAGGAGCTCGTGGAGAAGGAGAGAGCAATGAGGAATATGCAGGAAGAAGAAAGTGCGGGAGCTGCTGCCTCTCGGCAGAGCAAATGTGATTGAGGACAGAGGGTGAGAGAGCGCACTGGGAGACACCCATCACAAAATCCCACGACCCAAAAGAAATCCTTGCGACCCAAATTGTGAAGAAAGTTCAGAGATGTCTCATATCAAGATCTGTAGATCTCTTCTACTGGTTTTCTCCACCATCAACAGAATTTGCTATTTCCGGCTGCTGCGTGCAAAGCCCAGAGAGAGAGAGAGAGAAAGAGTGTGAGGCGAAGAATTGGGAAGAAATTCAAAGCGCTCATAATAAAAGTCGTAGAACGTTTTCTGTTTGCACTTGACACGGCCCGCCCGGGACGAGGAATATTCACTCACGGAATATTCATTCGTTCCATTCATTCACGGAATATTCATTCGTTCCATTCATTCACGGAATATTCATTCGTTCCATTCATTCAGGGAATATTCATTCGTTCCATTCATTCAGGGAATATTCATTCGCTCCATTCATTCACGGAATATTCATTTGTTCCATTCATTCACGGAATATTCATTCGTTCCATTCATTCACTGAATATTCATTCGTTCCATTCATTCACGGAATATTCATTTGTTCCATTCATTCATGCAATATTCATAAGATGAGTGTCATGACTGACATTGCCAACATCATTACCAACATCACATTTTTAATTCATTGTCAACTCACTCTTAATTACTTGTTAGTTCATCCTTAATTGACTATTAATTCAATTCATTCTTAGTTATTTGTTAGTTCAATTCACTCCCAGTTAATTGTTAGTTCACTCTTAGTTCATTCTTGGTACAATCATGGGTCACATGGATAGATATGGGTCACACATGCATAATCATGAGTCACATATGGGGACAAAGTTTTATGGAGGTTTCTTTGAGTTAGGTTCTCAAAGGGTATAAATAGAGTACTTTTAATCTATTCAACACCAATTTTGGATATGTTTTCTTGTCACAACTTTGTTTTGTTTTTGTTTTGTTATTGCAACAAAATTTTGTTGAATTTTTGTCTTGCACATTTTTTTTATTTTTTTTAAATCGTGATTTGGAACCAGGCATGCCCGTGTTCTTGTCTTGGTTTAGAAAGTCTTGTAGACTTGATTATTTTCGTGCATGTTACAATGAGGGTGTTAATGTGACCATGATCATACAATGTTTTATTTTCTAAAATTTGTGTTGTGGTCAATATGACAATGATACAATAATGGTACATAGGAAAATTTGTCCAGATTTGATTATAAACTAAATATTTAAATACTTATTTTTAAATTTAACATTTTTGGCTACATGCTTGAACCACATGTATAGAAATATGGAAATGGTATTAAATTTTGATTGAATTATGGCTATTGAAAATGATGAAAACACACATTTGATTTTAATAAATTTTTTTGGTTATATGCAATCAACAAAAAAAGTTTGATTTTAATATGATTATTTAGTTATATTTAATCAAAAAATGAATTGGCATCAATATTATTGTTTTTTGGCAAAATGTTGTCATTTAGTGACAAAAAAAAATTAGATTTAGCCATGGAGGTTTTTTTTAATGTTACTACAATTAATTATTCTTTTAAAAAAGGGGGGGAAATGGCAAGATCCCAATTAGGGTTTAAGGTGGTGGGGGCATATGTGCATTTCAACATTTAAGGGTTTGTTTAGTTGTTTCTCTCCACCTCCCTTTTTGTTGAACACATAACAAAGCATAGTATGAGTGTATCAAAAGGATGCTACTAGAGGGATGCTTGTGAAGAGGAAGGTCTATGGAAGGTGCAAGTTCAAAAGGAGAGGAAGACGAAAGGTGTGTGCTTAACGATCATTCAGAAGGTTAGGAGGAGGATGGGAGGAAGGGCATCGCTTGCTCACAAAAAGTTTACATGGCAATCAAAGATTAATGAATTAGGAAAAAGAAAGGAGGAAGGCATTAATAATTAATTCATAAGGACAAGTTCATGAGGTTAGATTGATTAGTTCAAAAAGAGGAAAGGAGGTCAGGTGTCAATCAATTAGGAAGAGGAGAGGACCCCAACAAGGGGCATTGCATGTTCCAACATCAATGATGAAGTTTCAAGAGGTCAAGAGATTCAAAAGACAACATACGTTGCATGTTTTGGCATCAATGACATTGGTAGTGATGTCAAACTATCAAAAGATTCCAAGGCCAAGGGGTTAGAGAATTGGAAGAAGGAGGGGCACCCAAACATGACATGTTACATGCCCAAACATTGGTCTCCTATCTCTAAGAAGGATGTCAAGAGTTCAAATTTTGAATTTTAGAGGTTCTGGTCTCCTATCTCTAAAATGGATGTTAAGAGTTCAAATTTTGAGTTTTGGAGGTTCTAGTTTCCTATCTTTGAGAAGGATGTCAAGAGTTCAAATTTTGAGCTTTGGAGGTTCCAATTTCCTATTTCTAAGAAGGATGTTAAGAGTTTGGATTTTGAACTTCAAAGATTCTCAAATCCAATGGGTGGTGGTAGTAGGTCTCCCTTCGATGGTATGTGTTTGTCCACTTTGCAAAAGCCAAAAATTTCATGTTTCCATTTTCTTTGTTTAAAAGACAATGGTTTATATTTAGTTTTGTCGAACCTAGTTTATCATTGATTGTTTTACACTGCCATTATTTAGGATGGAGGAATGGCAGATGGTGCACCATAAAAAAATTTGTGACATTTTTGCTTTTGTATTCATGTCGTGAGTTTTTGTGCAGAGTAGTCCACAATTTTGAAATATTTTGACTTTTGTTTTACCGTTTGTGCTTCCTTTTCTTCGTATGTTGGCATCGCAAATACTAGTGTGGAACATTACAAAAGTCAAGGTACATGTGTTTTGGCAATCTTGCATACAAGTTAAAGGAACTTTAATGAGCTTCAAGCATGTTGAGAGGACTAAGGCACTTGGATGGGGGTACTAGAATGAAGGTTTTCATGTCATAAATGAAGTGTTACCAAAGGCAACCAAGGGTAGCTAAAGTAGGCACAACCAAAGGCAGGGTGGCCAAGGCAAAACAAAATGGGGTAGGGGCGAGGCAAAACAGATAGGGTAGGGTAGGCTGAAGCAAAGTAGGACAATAGCAAAGTAGAACAAACAAGGTAGGTGAGCAGGGCCCTTAATCAACAACACACACACGAGTAATGGTGAATCTATAGTTGGGTTCATTTATAATTCCCACCCATTCCTTGGGTTTTCATGAATCTATTTCCATATGTCCCCTTCTAGTTTTTTAATTTTTTTTATAAGTACTCCTTTTTCAAGGAAATATTTTTAGGGTTTAGGAAGGATTAAACGAATTTTTCAAGTTGAGGTTTTTGAAATTAGGGTTTAAGGTTTTGATTTTAAACTAAATATGTTAGGTTAAGGATAGGCATGGTAAATCTTGTGGGTACTCTATCCCCAAAATGTCACCAAACAACCTAGCCCTCCTAATAGACATCCAATGGAAAGCCAATAATCAACTTTATCCTTATGGCCAACTATGCTCCAACTTCCATCCATTCACCCATCATTCCCATCCCTCCTAGTTTATTTCGGCCAATCCCCTCATCCTCTTTTAATCCACCAAGGTTTTTTTCACTTTGCTCGCACACCCATTAAGAGCTTTTCTAATATCCATCATACAATCTTCTCCTTCATGACCCCACATTCCTTGTCCCTCTTGTAGTCGTCTATTCAATGTAAGAGGGGATTTAACACAACACCAACTTTCATGCACCACTCATAGGAAATCATCTATCTCAAAGGTAGTGTTGCCATCAATTTTACCATGTTCTTTTCCCTCATCAGCATGGAATGGATTGCATCCATAAACATCATTGATGTTTTCCATTTGGGTTTATTTTGTTTTTGTTCATATGATCATATTCCATATGTTTTTCGAGTTGATGTTCAGTGGGCTTTGCATATCCCTTTGTTTCAATTACACAATAACACATTTTGGGTTTTGCGATTAACCTTTACAATTATATATTAGTTAGAAATGACATATGCAACTAGTGACTAATGAGTTGTTAAACCCATATCGTTCACCCATTTAGTCGCAAAGGATGTTCAATTACAAAACCAAATCATTTTAACGATTAAGATTTTAAAATTTTCTTATAATAATGAGATTTCATGTCATCATTAACTTTAGTATGACATATAAAGTGCATGCCATCTCAACTTAGTCGTTTTATTTGACTAAGTGTTGTAAAATACGTTTTGATGGACGAATGACATGTGTCAAAAAATATAAACACAATATGAGTCATTGCACATGATCAAAAGTCAACCTAGTTTAGCCCATGTAGCTAGCGTAGCCAAAAGTCAACATAGTCTAACCTAGTTAAATTAAGCAACCTAGCTTAGTTCATCTAGCCAAAAATCAACTTAATTAGGCTAATTGACTATGTTAGGCAACCTAAACTACCTAACCTAGGCTAGGTGATTTAGATTAAAAATAAACATCAGACTCCTAATTCAAGAAGTTTAAATTAGGTTACTTAATCGAAGCCAAATGGCCTAGGTATCATAGGTTACAAGAATGAAGACTTGAACCCCTCACCTTTATTTTGGGGTTCAAGTCCTCGTCCATTGCACTACCACATTTTTTACACTAATTATATTTAACACAAAGTTATAAAGTTCAAAATATTTAACTTTGAATTAACCTTCACCACAACAAAAGGTGTGCCTATACGCCAAGTGATTTCACTATATTTTGAATGAATTCATTGGTTGTAGTGAATGGGACCAGTGAAAAAGCAGTGAATTCACTAGTCTAGTGTATGAGAACCAATGAAAAAGCGCTGAATTCATTGGTCTAGTGAATGGGGACTAGTGAACTACACCAACATTTTGTAGTAGTGCTTGACCACCCTAGGTTGACCTAGGTCAACCTATTACTACTTACCAACCTAGCCTAAACCTAGACCTCCCTAGGTTGACTTAAGATAAACTAGTTTGTCAACCTATATTATTTATTAACCTAGCTTAAGTTAACATAAGCATTCTTAGGTTTTAAAAAAACCTAGGATAATTATGTCGCATCATAATCGCATTTAGTTGCATAAACTTGAGCTAGTTATAAACTTGACAAAATATCTTGTAATGAAACTAACTTGGCAAAAAAACTAAAGCTAAAAACCTAGGCAAACCTACCTAAGTTAACTTATTAGTATGGTAACTTATTCTAAGTATATTTAAACATACTAAATGTAGTAAATTTCTTATGTTTAATTAAATAACTTACAAGGTAGTTTATATTACGAAGTATGACGCACTCCCAACTCCTTAAAGGGGCTCAAATGTGAGCCCAAGTAGAAAGTAGCGGAACAAGGAGGAGTCGGAACACGCTCCCTAACTCACAACCCTTTGAGGGGTAGAGGGGCGGGTTGGAGTACCGGAATGGGACTAGGAAGAGTTGACAAGCTTTAGTCACTCACACGGGCCTGCACACAACCCCCACAAAGTGGCTAGTGCAAAATTGGAACACCCTTGGTGCTAGGACGAGCCACGGGCAACACGAACACATAAGACTCACCACGGCCTGGACTTGGGGGAAGCCACCACCTTCCCCCTTATAGTATACTCTGCAGCTCTCCACGGAGGCTACATCCAAATGGCTATTTTTCCCGGGACTTCCGAATGGGAGTCCCGAAATTGCGCCAAATGGGACTTCCGGGACTTTGGAGCCCCATAACTTTGCGAGCAGACCTCGGATCGCAATGCAGTCCAAAGCAAAGTTATAGCTCTCGTCGAAAGCTTTTCAACGCCATGTCGCACTCCCGAATTGGACATCGGGAAGAGCTCGATTCCCGACTTTTAGTGGTCGGGAGTCAAACTGGCAGTTCGATTCCCGGCCCTTCTTTTGGCCATAACTTGTGTTTCAGATGTTTAAATGAGTAATGCGATCCCATTTTAGACATCTACACTCCAAGAGCTTTCCAATGATATAAGAAATGCCACGAGCCATTGAGTTTTGACCCCTGTAATCGCTCTCTGAAGTTTCGAGAGTCCACCGGGACTCCATCTCCCCAAGTGGGGGTTGCCTTGGGAGTGTGAAGGTTCACTCCTTCACACTTTCTAACACTTTCTCACACTCCCGGGAGTATGTGATGTGACTCCCGGGCTTCCTCTTGGCTTAACTCGCAGGCTTTCCTTTGGCCCGCACCCTTGCAATTCCCTTTGCCTTGGTCGCGAGCCCAAAGTTAGGGTTGCGACAAAGTAGGTTTTATTAAGGGGTGAAAACATGGTAAAGTGTACAATTCACTTGCCTTGGCAATTTACTTGTCAAACTAACAAGAAATAGGACCAGAACCCATCACAAAATCATTACACATTTAATATATTTACTTAAATGATAAAACACAAGATATTTTTTCACTATTATGAATTAATTTTTAAATTTTACATTGCAAAAGTCAATTTCAAGTAGATTTTTATGAATGTAAACAGCTTTTGAAACCTATTTTTTGCGGTGTAACATTTGTTTCAAATATGTGTTGAAAGTATATTCTACCAAAGAAAAAGTAAAATTTATTTATTTTCCTTCCTCTCAATATATAATGATCTTTATGTTATAACTTCACACAAATGTATTTCATTAAATTTTCCAATGAAAAAGTACTGTTGAACACCATATTGACTAGTCAAATTCAAAAGTAATTTTTCCCTACTTTTATTATTGCGAAGTTCTTCAAATTTTTTATTCAACTTAATATAAACCCAATGGAAAGCACCATAGTTTCAAAACGAGATTTGAATAAAATTTGAATCTACTTTCTTGTGTTTTTGTCAAAAATTATCTCATTTTTGATTCCAATCTAAATCAAGGAAATTTAGTTGTATACTTCAACATAATTTCACCCTTAATAACTTACATACATAGGTTAATTTAATAGGTATGTTAACCTAAACTAGTGTGTTAAATAGTTAAAAAGTCAAGGAATTACGTGTCACCTTTTTCAAAATAATTATTAATATTGTCTTCATAAATACAAGTTAACAATAGATTATTTAATGCACATACACATGTATATGAAATCATGTAATAATATGACAATGTTTTTGTTGAATTTTTTTCAAGTTCCGCAAAGATGTTAAATATTGAATCAATAAATCTTTTTATTAAGATTGATGGGAAAGCAATTGATGTCACGTATGAAAGTTAGACTGAAATCCACCAATTGATACATATAGGAATGCAATGAAAATAGAAAAAAACTACTTGATGTTGCTAAAAACATTTTTGAATGTTGGTATTGCTAAGCATCTTTTTCCAACAAGATTTGACTTAATCATCATTGAATTATCCAAGGCTGCAATCAAGCCTTGGATGAAGAAGATAACAAACTTATGTTGAAACTTTATCTTATGTTCAAGTCTAGTCAAGGACAAAAAAAATGTGCAAGTTGTGACTAGAAATATTTTTATGTTGGAATAAGCACTTGGTAAGAAAAAAAGATTCAAGAAAGTTCAAAACCATAATAGCCACACAAAGAAACTACATGAATCATCAAGCAAAGAAAAGGTGCAAAAAAATTTCATTTTGTTTTATTGCTCTTTTAATTATATCAAATTACATAAATATCAAGGTATCAAACTATGTGTATCAATGTATCAATGTATCAATGTATTAACCTATTATATCAATATATTAAATCAATGGATCAAACTTATGTACTTATGTATGAACTACGTATTAATGTATCATGAAAACAATTGGATTATATAAATCAATGTATTAGATTCTATGTATCAGTGTATTAAGTAATATGTATTGTCAATATAGTTTTCTATTGATAAATATTGATTTAACCTTTTTTGGATTATGCAAGGTACCAAACCTAATGAATGTATTAATGTTTCAACTAAAAACCCAAGGGTATGAAGCATAATCCTATGGTGCCTACTTCTTCACATGTCCCCAAAGGAAGAGTTATTCAAACCATCCCAACATTTTCATTTCCTATTCCTCTTCCATCTTCACCTCCTCCATATGCACCTCTTCTTCCACCACTATCTCTCCTATTCCTCCTCCATCTTCAAGCCCTATTCCACCTCCCCCACCTTCGTTTGTCACTATTAAAAATTATGACCTTTGAAACTTGTCCTATGCAACTAAAAGTGCATTTTTTTAGTTACATAGGACAAATTGCAAAGGACATGATTTATTCTAGTTGTAAAGGGCATGCTTTTTCATAGTGTGATTAAAATGCAAAAGAAATCTATCACATTTGCAAAAGGTGTAATTTCCCCTCCTATGTTATTAGTACCTACACCTTTCATGGCTCCTTTTCAACCAGTAATATGATAGATTGTGGCCCTTCTCATTGGCCTTTAACTTGCACAACCCTTGCCAACCAAAAAGAAAATGAGTTTGCCCAAAGGAATTCCATCAAATGCAGAAAAGGTTTTGGACAAGGGTTGAAGGAAGTTAAAACTAGATGAAAAATGACAAGATGTGGTCCACAAAGCCACAATCAATGTTGTTAAATTTGAAAAAAATATGTCAAGACCAATCAAACCATGAGCACATCCTACACCTAACTTATGGCATGTTTTTAAAGGTAGGAAGGGGCTTGTTAATTGGGAAGGGAGAAACCAAAATCCATCCAAATTTGTCGACGCATTTTGACACTTTGTAACCATCGATACATTCATAATAACCTTTCAAACTACAATTGGTCATTGGTATTACATTGGGGTGGTATGACTAACTTCACTCTAATGTTTTATTATTAGTAACTTCAATTGCATCATACACGAATATAATATATCAATGTATTAAATTAGTTGTATGTATCAATGAATTAGGTTACATTGTATGTATTATTGTATAAGCCCCACAATGTGTATTATGTATTGTGAATTTTTTTCATTTTATTTGTGTGTTTTTCCTTGTAATGTGGATGTTGTGGGACAATTCCAAACTTCTTATGAATGTATGTGCGACCTTATTAACAATGTTTTACACAACTTAATCTGAGATCAATGAAATGCAACTCAATTTAACGAAATGAACATGTTGATATCTTATGTTTCATATCGACATGCATTGAAAACTTTTGAGGTTGAATTGTCTAAATGGGAAATGGAGGCAGGTGTAATGCGCACTGAAGTTTTGCATAAAACAATATTTCAATGGAAAAAGGAAAATGGTTAATGGATTGAGGAAGCATTTTGGGATTGGAACCCAATATGGCAAATGTTTTCATCTAACCAACACATCTTGAAAAAGATGTTATAGTTATCTTGGTGTCATGATTGTAAGTTAAATCATGTATGTTAGCATTGCTTTGGTTATATATTAATCCCATTCCCTAATACTAATCGTGTTTATTTGCTTGCATAGTTACGGAGGCACAAATTGTACAAAAATTGCTTGTTAGGCTTTAAACTCCAAAAATCCCATTGATAATGCTTATGCAATTGTTGAAGTTCTATTATTTTTCATTGTGGGAAGGGAAAAGTTTTTTTACATGCCCCTTTAATGTTTGAAAAAGGAGAATCAACAAAAATGGATGTAGTTTTTGCCCCACTTAGGTAACTAAATCTTTCACCTTTTATTGTTAGTGTATCACTATGTCAATGTTTTAGTTTATCAATGTGTCAATGTTTTAATGTATCAAGTAGTTAATGTTTTAATGTATTGGGTAGTTGATGTTTTAGTATATCAAATAGTTAATGTTTCAATGTATCAAGTAGTTAATGAATTAACACACCCATCACCTTAGCCTACTTTTGAAATTATTGATTTACTCCTACTTGTTTAAAAAACTCACCAAGGTTGTGATGTTGCCAATGATCAATGAAGGTATTGCAATATGTATGACGTTAGTATTTGCATGAGCATTACCCACCCATTCACCAATGGTGCATTGTTGTCGATGTTACATGAGAACATTACATATGCATCGCATAGCCACCATTGTTGTGAAGGTATCTAATTTCCAATGTTAAAACCAAGGGCTCTGAGACAAGTTTTTGTGACTTAGACCCAAGATCACATCTTTTTGTTGGAATTGGCACAAAAACCAAACATTGGAATTAGTCTTTTGTTAAGTTTGGACTCAAAATTGAAACCATGAAAAAACATTTTTGAAAACAAAGGTAGGTCTTTTAAAGTAAGCATGTCGATTTTTTTCCGAAAAATTGACAAGTAGTTTCAACTTCAAAATTAAATACAAAAAAAATTATCCATATAATATCTAGCATAGGGGAGTGTGTAATGTCTACATGGAATTGAACCTAGTTTTGAATCAAACCTAAAGGTTTTTGAATTTGAAAAAATGTGTTAAAACTAAAATTACATGATCTTCAAATGGGAAGAATCATGTTCGCATCCACACCCAAATAACCTCCAATTTCTTTTAAAATCAAAAGTGAAATTGAAACTTCTTTTTTTTTTAAAAAACCACACAACCTTAATTTAGCCACCCCTTCCCAACTTTGCCTAATGAAATCCTCCTTTTACCCTTTTATGAAAATACATGAAACAACATTCATGCAAATATTGCATATAATGGATTAGTCATGATGTGACAGGGATTTAAATGGTAAGGAATTAAGTTTTTGCAATACATGCATATTCAAACCTTAATATGCACCAAGGGGAGGGCTTTCATGAAAGTACACAATATAATTATATGCAAGTAATGCAATATATTTTAGGTTTGAAATTATTGTGCAAGTATTACGTTATAGGAACAAAGAAAAATTATCAATTGTGTTAAGTATGACCCCAAGCTTTCATTGACCAAGGTATTGTTCATCCTGTCATGGCCATAATCAATGTTTTCCTCCTCCATATGAAGGTATTGTTAATTTGATTTTGTGGTTAATGTAAACCATTTGTGGTGGATGGGGGTATTGTGTGAAATTAGGCATATTAAATATGTGCATTATGGTAGAAGGTGATCAAGGCCCAAAAATTAAGATTGAAAAAAATTGATTTGGAAAATTAAATGGATGAAAATTTACAAAAATGAGTCCATGGACATGTACAAAAATGTATAAAAATGTTCAAGTGATCATGTTACAAAAGGGTGATAAGATGCAAAAACAATCCCACCATCAAAAGACTCAAGAGTTTAGTTTAAGGCTGAAATACAAATTATGTGATTGTGATTCTATCAAAAGAATGGTTCATGACAATATAATTTGTGTCATTATCGACTCGAGAGTTTAGATTGGTAATGAAATTGAAATCCATGATTGTGTGTGTATCAAAAGAAGAGTGGTAGTTTAAAATTTAAAAAACAAGTTCATGACAATAATGCTTTTAAGATTGATCCAAGAATTTAGATTCATGATGAACTCAAAATATGTGAGAATGGGTGTATGAAAAGAAGTGCATGGGGACCAAACTTTCAAGAAAAAACAAAAAACAAAAATCCCACTATAAGTTGATGATGTCAAAGAACCTTAGGAAATCAACAAGAGAACTATAAGCACATTGTTGTTGTTGTTGGCTTTTGGTATAACAAATGAGTAGGTACTATTACACTACAAACATTGGAGAACATGAGAAGACAAAAGAAATACAAGGCACAAGGATTTTATATTGAAAACCAATTTGAATGTTTTGTGTGTAGTAATCTTAGGTCATGGAAGAGTAAGTTCTTCAACTGGTCTTTTTTCTTGTGGCAGCATGTTTTGCAAATCAGTGCTTCCCGAATTGAGCATGATGTTTTGCAATTGACAATGCTTCCAAAATTGAGCATGAATGATGGTTTGTGAAAAATTGGGTCCAGTGTTTTGCAATTAGTGATGCTTCCAGAATTGAGCATGAATGATGATGCTTTGTGAAGAATTGGGTGTGATGCTTTGGAAATTTGGTATTGAACTTCAGTGCTTAACAGTCTGCACATGCAATTTCTCTACTACTACTACTACATTACCTCCAGCCAAAACAAATCACAGCAAGCGTTACAATCTGGAGACATTTATTTGAAAGTAGCACAAAAGGCTGTAATCAGAGCACAATAGTAGTAGCAGAGAGATAGGAGCATAGCGGAAATGTGAAAGATGATAAGACAAACCCTAAAACAGTAGGTTCACAATATGGAAGTAACAGCCAGCAAGAAATCGAGCAAATTACAAAATTAAACTTGTCAAATGCTGAAACAAAGAGGAATTTGCAGCATATCTCAATAGCATAATGTCAATATTCAGCAACAATTCCTAAGCATGATGCATCACAAAGAATTAGGCATGATGCTTCGGGAATCCAGCAACCATTCCTGAAGCATTGCTCAATTCCTGAAGAATCAGTTGCATCAATTCCTGAAGCATCAGTGCATCAATTCCTGAAGTATCAGTTGCATCAATTCCTGATGCATCAGTTGTATCGATTCCTGAGGTGTCAATTGCAAAAACATGCTGCTTCTCAAGAGACTTGGTCCATCAATAGAGCAAAGATTCAGATTTCCTGAAGCATCATCCTGAGCTACTACCACTGTGTAATCAATCAAACAAAATCAGAGTCTATGGTTCCACATGTTACTAAGAGTTTTCCAAACTTAGGAGTCCTTACAAGTCAGTCCCTGCAGCAACAATTGATAGACACAATCTGCAGCTTCAGCAAGAATATGTTTACTTGTCAGCATCGAATGTCATCATGATTGCCACTGCAGAATGCAAACTCAATTTCTGCTCCTGATCTATTCCTTTCCACAGAAGATGGGAAGAATTGATTTTTCATTTCTGCAAATGAGAAAGGAGAGAGACCACATGAAACGAGCCAATCTACTGCTCATTTTTTACTCCAATTCAAGAGCATCTCACACTGGACAACTACCTACTTGCTCTTCAATGCTTCAAATACAGTGCCTTCAAATGCAAAGGCTAACTCAACAAATGTAAGAAGGAAAAATCAAGTAAAAATCAAGTGTCAGGAGCTGTTAATTCTCTAGCATAGAGGTATGTGATGACTTGTCATCATCATCCATTGACTAAGCTCATCACCCACACATTCATACGGTGACAAAGCTTTCCCAGCCATCACCATCACTGGTACATGGCATGATGTGGTGAAGAAGAAACTCCTGACAGAAAGAAAAAGAAAAGGGAATTTGTTGTGTCAACGTGAAGTGAATCATGTTTTTTACTTGTACTTGTGTCCAGATGTTGTGTGCAACGCAGGGGAGGCAGCAGGCTGTTGCAGTGACATGATGTCAAAATCATAGGTGAATACACTAGAAAGTGCAAAGAGAAGCAACACAAACACAATCTGGGCACTCATGATCCCAAAGTGGCTTATGCTCTGGCCTATGTCCATCCAGCTCCCTATATTCTTAACCTATACCCCAGAACCCAGAAACCAACAACAAACAAAAACGTAACTAAAGATCAGTGAAACCACAACAGAGAAATCCTCAGCTCTACACAAAGGGAATTATGCCAACTGTCAGATTTTGACAGATTATGTTCAACCCAGTCAGTGCATATGGCTGAACAAAAAAAAAGATTTCTCCACTGGTCCTCATGTAGGTGCAAAGCAATCAAGTACAGTGCAGAACATTGATGAAATCTGGAGGGAAAAAATGTGGGGAGGCTTACAAGGAAGAAGAAATGTATCGTCATGACATCAGAAAGTAAGAGGACGATGAAGTAGCACCCAAGTCGTGGGAGTTCTAGTACTCTTGTAACTGCACTGAAAGCACAGCTGTGACACCACAAAAAAAACCCCCCCGCTATCATGGATACTGTGATATTGCAAGCACACAAAAATGAGGTTACAGTTTCCAATGGAACAGTGAACTGAAATCCGCAATTGCAGAGAGTTAGTTTATGGGTCACAGTGTTCTTCTAGAGCTTATGTTGAAGGGGCTTTTGTATGGATATGTTACTTCAGCAGATTTTGTCATAGAGAATCATAACAAGAGTGCTTGGGTCCAGTCATATACGTGACAAGGATGAAGGGGACAAAAAGCTTGCACAGAAGAAGCGCTCCCATTATGTAAGGCTGTGATACCCCCAAAAACCCACCATAAACATATTCCCATTTACAATCAGACCATAGAAAAGACTTTGACAGAAATATGATCATTAGTTTTCCAGACGTCTTCTACAGGAGTACTACAACAACAACAATGCAGGAGACATGCAAAAAGCTAAAAGGATTTTTCATGCTGGAGAAAAGCTGTTGTACTTTGCCATAACAACTTGAAAACAATTTGAACAATACCTTTGACACAATCCAAATACATCCACTGGTGCCAACAAGAATATTTGAGAAAAACAACATTGCAACTTACATTGAAGATGGTTATGAATCGATAAACTGACGATATCTCAAAACTAGCAACACTCGCCATGTTGCCCGTTCCAAAAAATGCAACATTGATCAAAACAAGCTGCAATGCAGAATACCAATCTGTCAGTAAAAAGGAAGTTTTTTGATTCCATCTCTTACGCAAATGAGTTCACAACTCCAGTAATATATTGTTCTCTAGATTGAAGCAGGCAACTGGGTACTTGGAGAAGGGCACAAAATTAATTATGGGGCCCCAAGAGGTCTTGAGCAACAGATAAAAGGCACAATTTGCAACAGATAACCAGAATTTCATGCCAGATAGAAATAGGCAGCAATCATGACAGAAACATGTGGAGTTCCATCTCTGGACAGAAGGGGTGAGGGTGAGAGAACTAACAAAGCAGAGAGCAATCCGTGTATCCAACAACTCTATCCTAAGTACTGCAACCCTGGAGGACTTCAAGCCAGTTGGCTCTGGCAGGAAATTGGCATTCAACTTTTCCCATTTGGGTGATGAGGTTGATCCTCCCTGCACGATAGAGTTACAGACAGCTGACTCCACCAGCACCCATGAGAAGAGCACCATTGCAAGTGCACTAAAAAACAAGGCTTCATATCTGGACACAAAAGCTCATACAAATCAGCAAAACCCACAGCTTCAGAGAAGAACACAGCTTCAGCTCCATAGTATTTCACTGCATAAATGTTTCATGAAGGGACACTGATGTAGTCTGTCATAGAGAGAACAATACAAATTTAACCCTAAACCACATGTGCAAAATGGGATGTCCATACCCAATGGAGAGCAGTAAGAAAAGTGGGGCAAACCCAAGGAAGATAGAAATAAGACGAGCAAGCATCCCACGAGGCGACTTCAATGGCAGAAGAACTGACACACCTGCTCACACACCACACCCAAGACATAGTTATTGCACTTCTGGATTCCAAAATCTTAGACCCAAAAACTACCAATAGAAAACAAAGGAAAAGCTGGGAAATCAAAAGCAACATGTATGGAAAGGGAGTGTGCTTTTAAGAGAGACCTGCAAGGGACCAGTTGATGAACTGATGGAGAACAGGTAGGCCTTTTTTCTGTGTCCTGTGTGATGTTGTGATCCAAACCATAGCTGATGCTGCCAACACCAGCATTACCTGCCACCAACCCACAAGGAGTGCAACACCCACAATGGTGAAGAAACTATCATGATATTCAGCAGCAGAGACTGTCATGTTCTTCTACTACTCTTCAGATGATACATTCTGCAAGGAGAAAAAAGGGAATCTCTACCTGGATTAAGAATAACCACTTTGACTTATCAGACTTGCGTGAAGGACCACACACAATGCGTTGCAATGCAGGTTTTGAGGATGGCATGCAATCAAGCCACCTCCCAATTATTGCCAAAAGTACAACAACAATTCCACTTCCCACTCTGCATTCCCCAATAACACCATTGCAAGTGAGATTTGTGCCCTTGACCATCAGCCACAACAGAATACAATATTACAGCCAGTGAAACCATATTGGAGAAAAGCAGGATGAGGGGACAACTTACACAAGGGAGGTGTTGTCAGGAATTTGTGCAGGCATGAGTGTAAAGCCTGACATAAACCAACAAGCTGCCCACACAAATGCAGGTACCATGGACACATCCGGAGTATTACATGACACAACCACCGCACCCACAACTCCTGCGACCAAAAACACTCCTGTATAGACCTCTCTCCGAAAGAAACTTGCCACCTGCAATTTTTATGCTGAATTGTTAGCAGAGGCCAAAACTAACAGAAATGTCACAATTGTCAACTAAGATAACTGTAGGTACAGCTACATTTTCCAAGAATCTGCATCATGTACCTTACAAGTATCAGGTCTGATTGCAAATTTTAGAAAGCACAAAAAGAAATCTAAAGCCCACTTACCAGAAGCTCCAGGACAAGAAATGAAATCAAACAGGCAAAGATTGCTTTGCTCAGCCATGACAGTTTGGCAGATTTGATTGCCAAACCAATGCTTTGGAGTAAGGAGATATCAGTAAGAATTTCTGTCCAGAAGAAAACTGCCAAACCCAGGTACAGATGATAAAGAGGCGGTGATTGCTCAACAATTAAGAGCAACGAGCTGATCCCCATCAATACCCCTCCTGCAAGGCGCACCTACACCAAATGACAACCCACAATTGGCAAAACAATGCTAGAAAAGACAATTTTCCAAAGAATTGGAAAATGCAAATAAGAGCACGCGGAGAGATATGCCTTTGTGACATTGAAGAAGAGGTCATACAAACACCCTGCAGCACTTCCTTTCCTTCAATGAGAAATCAACAATGAGTAAGTGACCAGAGCATTTGTTTCTTACCGCTGCCTTTCCAGGTTGTGAGTTGTATGATCTGCGTTGACTCCTTTTTCGGTGAAAGATAGGGAAGGTAGTGTATGATTGCAGCACATGAAGGAGAATGTAGAGCATCCAACCCAAATACCCAACAGTAATGGTGGACATGAGAAATAGCCAGTCATATGTCTGGAAGTAATGCAACCCATCAAGAGCTAGGCTGATGAGATCCTGTGCTGATTGCAGTGCTAATACAAATTGGCCAACAGCAATGAGATTTGTAATGTGGACTAAAGTGGCCTTGTAACCAATGAGAGGTCCAAAGGGCTTGAAGAAGAGTGACGTCGCTTGCTTCAATTCTACCCTCACCCATGTCAAGGAAAAAATCACCGTTGGATATGCATGCCATTCAAGTACTGGATGAAACATTATTGTTACATCAACTAAGTCAGAAACCCAATAAACCCAAAACCCTTTGACCTAAACACCCCACCCAACACCCAACACCCAAAGCCCTGGATACGGGATTTGCGCAGGAACTGATCCAGAACTTGCTTTGCATTTGCAAACATTGCCTGTGCCTGCTCTTCCTGTACACCCAAACAACAATTACATGGAGACACGCACATCCAGTTTAAAAGGCTGCATACTAGATGCATGTTGGAAGAGGTCCACAATCTGAAAATTGAAAATGAGTGATCTCCAAGTACCTGGACTACTACTATCATCTAGGTTGTAAAGATTTTGAGCTAAGGGGATTCAAATAATTTCCATACTTGGTCAAGGGCAAGAAACTCCACTGGTAATGTCCCAACTGAGTTCAAAGGACATGGAAGACCCAAAAGTGTTGACTGCCAAGGCCACACAGAAACAAAACAATCCTTTAAAAAGTAGGACCCCAAAACCTTGATTGCATTCAACTAAGAAGGATTGATTACTCATACAACCTAGAGATGCAAACATAGGAAAGCAATCCTTCTTGAAAAAAGCACACACAAGGAGCATGTTCATCAGAATACATAATACCATACCATAAGGGGGGCAATATCCCCCTGGTTGACATCAGTGCGCTCAACATTCCTTAAGCCCCAGGAAGCAGGGGTTTTCTCATGATGGGTATGCTGATCCACAAACCGCAACCCATCATCAACATCATCCTCGGGACTTGCCAGCCCCGGTCCTCGTACCCCAGCTCCCCATGCAACAAGTGGTGTCTCCGTATTAGCTGGGTCTCCATCCCCATGGCTCCCTAAAACCAAAGCAGGAAGGAAAAAATCACACCCAGTAACAACAAATGCTTCTCATACTATTGCATACTTATGGAAGGGAACCTACCTTTGTTGCTCATCCCATGGTCTGCTGTGAAGATATAAGATGTCTGTCCATCAGGGAAGTACTCCTCCATAACCTTCACTGTGCTCTTGACCCCACGATCCACTAGGTTGATGTTGTTGAGATAGATGTCTGAATATGGGCGGTGTGCATGCCCATTGGTATCACACCCCAGCAAATGTAAAAATATGATCAAACCATCACCGTCAATTTGCTCAGCGAGAGTCATATTATGCCTTGACTCATTCAGGAACTCCCCAAATCGGTCAAATGCCCAGTCATCCAAGAAAGATGCATCTGTAGAAAGGACAAAGGACTTCAATAAAAATGGCTCTCTCTTAGCCCAGCTGCACATAGGGTGTAGGACAGAAGGTATGCCACAGAGCCCAGAGATTTTGGATTGAATACAAGGCCTTGCTTTTGAGAACAACATTGGTCTCATCTAGCCTGCAGGGTGGTGTAGGGTTTAGGGTTTAGATGTAACCCAACCTCTCTTGACAAGCGTGAAGAATTGCACCCTTCAAGCTCATAATCAAGAAAAAACTATGCCCTAAAGTGTTTCATTGCAGGAGCACCTTTGCATTGAAATGACACAAAATTGCAGAGTACATTTACCAGTGGCAAAGTCTTCGAATTCATGTGAATAAGACTTCCAATGAGTATTGGACAGGCCCCCACAGAAAATAGGGACAATATCAGGACTCCCAAAGGCAACTGTATGCCTGCTTCTGTTGAACACTGAATCAAACTCCACTGGATTTGCCTTCCAACCTACCAAAGCCGAGAATCTCCTTATTACATGCCCCTGTCAAAGCCCATATTTTCCTTACTGGGCCTGGACCTCAGATATGGATTTGACATGCTCAAATGCATGCAGACAACAAAGGAACTGAGAGAAGAAGTCATGGGGTATGGTGTATATGAATGTAAAACACTTCATGAATGTAAATGAAGTCTTGTACCTTTTGTGACAGCACTTGGATCTTCATACAGGCCAGCAATGATTGCAACGTGGCCAGGGCGTGACTCAGTGGGTGGACGAGCATGAGATACTCCCCACCGACCTTTGTTATGCATGATGTTGTGTAGGTATGGTGCTCTCGGCTTGCCAGTGGTATCCATTTCAAAGAATTTGTCTGCTCTCATTCCATCAGCTGTCCCAAATCCAGCAAATTCACATGATCAAATTCACAATCTCTTTCAATCTCTTTTGATGTCTTTCGATCTCTTTCTCTATGACAGGGTGGAGGAATTGAACATATCCAATTTATTTCCCGTCCCAGACTTCAGAGAGTTTCTGGAAGGACAAGTTCCTAGATTGCCCAATAGGTCTAGATGCAAAGAGCAACACCCAGGGGGTGGAACCATCTTTCAGATCCCAAGGAAATCACAGAAATCAAATATTTTCTGTGATTTCTCAGGACATTGAAGAACAAGTTGCTACAGATTACAGCATCATTGCTACATGGATTTGGCATCTGCAACCATTGTGGGTGAGGGAAATATCCAGGATTCACATAGAGTTTTTGTTCAGGAAGTTTGCAGCAATTGAGTCAAAGGAAAAAGGCCCTCCAAATTTCAAAGTCAGGTGTTCATCTGGAGCAATTCAACAAACCAAATCTTGTTTGCCTTCATGAGATGGAGAAAAGACCTAATCTTGTCAAACCCTAAACTGTGTGAGCAATACCTAGAAGAGAGCAAATTTGCAGGAAGAGAACATAGATGCCAGAATCACAACCCTGGATTTCACATGTGCACACAGATTTTTGCTGGGAAGAAAGAAACTACCCATGCGAATGGAGGGGACAACAATAAGACAGAAACAATGCACCTATGAACAGGACGAGACGTTTGGCTGGTGCTCGAATCCCCAGAGGCTCTGGATTCATCCCATGGACAATCGGCGTCTTGAAGTAGATGTCAAAAATACTCAACATGTAGGAAGAATGCAACAAAACTCCAAGGATCACCAAACCCACTTCACTCCATCTCCGCCGCTCCATTGCTTCCTCCCAAAATACTCCTCTCAGAGAAAAAAACCAAATCAAAATCACAAACCACACACCAAGTATCCAACCATCCCAAAAAAAAAACCTCGAGGCTCAATAATATTCACACTCCCTCCTCTTCACCCAAAACCCAAGAAAAGAACCCTAAAACACCTCCTCCGTCAAAAGAATTCACCAGCAACTAAGTGAACCCTAGATCCTCCAAGCTACCAAAAAACTCAATATCTGTTGAAACTTTCAAAGGGTCCAAAAGCAAAAACTGCCACCCAAATCCTTCAAGATACCAAAAACTCAACAATCTGCTCAAGCTCTTAAAGAATCCAAGAGAAAAAAAAAAAAAAAAAAAAGGTGGATCCAAATGCTCCAAGCTACCAAAAAACTGAACATCTACTGAAGACTTTGAAGAATCCAACAGCCGAAAACTGCCACCCAAATCCTTCAAGTTACCAAAAACTCAACAATCTGCTCAAGCTTCTTTTTCTTTTTTTTTGTTTTGGAAGAATCCAACAATGATCCAACCATGTGCACCCAAGATCCTTCAAGCTACCCAAAACCTGAATTGAAGCTTTCTTGTTATTATTACTATTGACAGGCAAACACAACAGCTCACACCCAAAAAACAACAATCCTAACTTCCAGCAAAAACTACTCCAAAACCCCATCCCCCAAAACAGGAAACCCTAAATGCAAACACTGTAGATCTGCTGCTACTTGACTGACTTAGCTACTAACCCAACAACAATTCTCAATCCTACCCACACACCAACCAACCAGTTGACAACTTACTCATCAGAGTTCAATATGACCATGCTAAAGTCATCACCATACAAAAATGTATTCTAACGTTGAGTCAAAATGCCATAAATGATTCTAATCCTAAGCCAAGATGCCACAAAATATTCTAACCCTCAGTCAATGCGCTTGAAAATATTCTAGTGTGATTGCATAAATGCTTGAGGCGAAATAGGAAGCTTTACAATTTCCAACTACAAATCACACAAATCAAAAATCAAAATCAAAGAGAACCAAACCACATATAATTCTTGTTTTCACTTGCCATTGCCCAAATTCAAAACTTGTAAAACCCCTCACCTCTCCATCAGATTCCTCCAACAACTAGCAACACTTCATAACAAATCAATACAATACAACTAACTCCTCCCCCATTTGCTCCACCAACTCAAAAATTGAAGTAAACTTAACTACTATATCAAATTCATTAGTGTGAACAAAATGCACCCCTAACTTTGTCAAGTGACATTGAGGTTAAAAATCATGTCGATTCCCAAATTTATAACAAAATGTAAACCCAAGGTGCAATGCCTAACTCCCAAGAAAGAAATTAGAATGGGAGCTTTGGGATGGGGATTAAGATGAATTCACAAGCAAAAGTTCAAGGTGAAATCAACTTGCACAAACCAAGAAAGAAGATGATTAGAACATGTTGTAATTAAAATAATGCAAGGATGGATGAACCACACTAGAAGGAAAACCTTTTTTTTAACTAAACAACTTTCAATTGCACATTGTTTCCAATTGGATTCCAACTAAATTTATTTTACTTTATTTTATTAAAATGGGAGCTGCCAATTAAGTTGAACCATCAACTAAGATGCTCAGAAATTGAAACTTATTTTCAAATGGTAGACCACTTCTCCCAATTGGGGTAGCATTGTCAACTTCTAAAGTTGATTCTTATTCGAAAGGTTGATTTAAATGTGACATCATTTAGTGTAATTATTTTAGCTGGAAAATGCCACAACTCCACAAGTTGAGCATGTGATTATCTTGGTTGAACATTGTTTGTAATTGGATGACATATTAGGATGATGGATGGATGAAATTTGAGGTACATTTATGTTTCAAATGTTAATTGTAGGGATTGTAAATAAAGTTGTGACCAATCTAAATCTCATGAGGATCAACTAAACTACAAGTGCAAAATTACCAATTCCATGTTGTGATGTTTATTTAATCATCAACTACTTACATAATCCAAGGACACTTATGGTCAAATTCAAATGTGAAAACATTCTCTGAATGAATGAGCAAATAGATGAAAAAAAACATTTCAATCGTACACTTTTATGGAGGATTGGCCCTTTCAAGCGGACCCTCCATATTCATCAAATAACAATTATATGATTACCATTGATTATCTTAGGGACTATTTGTAATAGTAAGTCATATCTATATTAGGTACCTATTAATTATTATTAATTACTAGTAAGTAGATACCTACCTACTAACATATATATATATATATATTATTATAATGTATAAACAATAAGTTATTATGAATATTATAATATTATCAACCATTATTCATTAATAAAATTTTATTTTATAATTAAAATAATGTCATATAATTAATATTCAATTATAAATATGA
>Ga0209611_10003049_pt1 | contig 29307 bp, 27 predicted proteins | sample S1TSphgellanicum_3_FD_187693 | JGI IMG/M metagenome (GOLD analysis project Ga0209611, IMG submission 187693) | Host-associated microbial communities from peat moss isolated from Minnesota, USA - S1T2_Fc - Sphagnum magellanicum MG (SPAdes) (version 2) | ecosystem: Host-associated > Plants > Peat...
AGAGGCACAAAATGTTAGAATCCAAATCAATTTGCCATTTGGGGTTTACATTTCATGATGCAAACACCAACCCATCTAGAAATTATAGGTAAACATCAACATAATGAAATGGGTTTTAGGGTTAAAATCTCACACGGACATGGTAATTGATCTAAGGCCTAAGTAAACATGTACATATCCATAATTGGGTTTTTAAGGTTTAAAATTTCATACATGCACCATAACTTAGATAAGAGTGGTCCAAGGCCAACCATGACCATGCATCTCATGTGCTCCATTTAAACATCATAATCACATAACCTTGGAATCTAAATTGGCATTTAGGGTTTAGATCTCATGATGCAAACACTAACCCATCTAGAAATACTAGGTCAATATCAACATAAAAAAATGGGTTTTAGTGTTAAGATTTCATGCACACATGGTGACTGATCTATGGCCTAAGCAACCATCAGAATGCATAATTGGGTTTTAAGGTTTGAAATCTTATTCAAACACCATAACTCATGTTAAAGTGTAAGGGGGGCAACCATGACCTACATCTCCTATATTCCATCTTTAAACATTAGAGGCATAGAAAGTTAGAATCCAAATTGGCTTTTAGGGTTTACATCCCATGATGCAAACACCAACCCCTCTGAGTATTAGGTAAACATCAACATAAAGGTTTGGGTTTTTAGGGTTAGGATCTCATGCACACATGGTAACGATCGAGGTAAATATTGGACTATAGAATTGGGTTTTAGGGTTTAGGATCTTATTCAAACATAATAACTTGTTACAAAGTTAGGGGGGCAACCATGACCATGAATCTCCAACACTAGAACCATTTCACCCATCAACCAAATGGCTTATATTAAAGTAGCAAACATGGCTAGACTGTCTAGACCCTTGTACCAACTACCATTGACAAAAACAATGATGCTAACATTTGGTCAAAGCCTTCAAAGTACCACAAAGTTGAACATATGCTTCGGTGGAATCTTGGTTATTGCAAGTCAACCCTAAATCTACCATCAAAGCCACCTGTAAACCTTTATTGCCACACTACACCTCAACAAATTTCAGGAACAATTGAGGAGCAATCATAGAACCATGTTAATATGGTGTTTAAAATCAATAGGTGTTGTAATGATGGTCAATTTAAACCAACTTAAGATACAACAAAATCCAACATTACAAACCCTTATACCAGATTTGTTAATGACATAAACAATTTGGATTGTGCTTGGGCAAAATTTCAACAACATTAAAGCTTCCTGGGTAGTTGGGAAAAATTAATATACTATTATAGGGCTATACACCCCCAAACTAGCATTCAAAGGTGACATGGACGTTTAAAAAGGTTATATAAAACTAGGAAAAAAATTGAGCCAAATGTGACAATAACATTTTGAGTCAATGCAAAGTAATTTCACCCAACAATCAAGTAGATTACCATTTTTGCTAACAAAATCTAGAACTTAAAAAAATGAACCATCTTGCCACTAACATATGTATTCATGTAACCACTTAGGAAGATAATTCAATGTATTATAAGGCACACTATAACCAAATGCCTAGTACATTAGCTCATGTACATGATGATCTGCCAACACATGTTTCATTCACATCCTCAATTTAAACACCCACCATAATCTAAAGTTCACATGATGCGATGAATGAAAAAATGTGGGTGCAACAGATTAGACACTAGTACCCACTTATTAGTATGGTAGACTAAAGAAGATGTTTTTCCTCTTCACACCATGGATATGAATAAGGTCATATTTGTCAAATGTTGATGGCACTTTCCTAGTTAGCCATTCCTCACATTCCTCTACCCTTCTCAAGAAATCAATAGTAAATACTTGTACTAGAGCATGTTTCAACTATGGTTGTCCATTGAAGGAAACACAATTTTTCCTATATGGGTGGCTTCTCCCAAGATAATGGCGATGTCCTATGTAAACATTCTTCTTTAGGTGGGACAAATGTCTTGTCTCCACATCTGGACCACACAAAAGGCAAGCCAAATAGCCTTTCCTTTGACACCCCGCAAACAACCCATATGCGAGATAGTCATGGATGCTCCAAATGTAAATGGCCCTGAGCATAAACCTTTGAGACCCTTTTGACCTCATCATATCAAAGGCTAGTACCATGTCCACAACAATTTTAGTTCTTCAACCAACAATTGCAAATATACATCAATGTTTTCATTTTTTATTGATTCTTTCCCTAGAATTAGCAATGTGAGCATCACAAAGAAGTGTTTAATTGTCAACCAAGGTGGGAGGTTGTAATTCAAGAGACAAACCAACCAAGTATAATGGTTTGTTGATAAGTCAACGTATGGATTAACCCCATCAAGGGCTAAACCTAACTTAATGTTGCAGGGGTTGGAAGCAAATTCAAGCCATGTATTATCTACATGTTTCCATACCTTTGAATCGCATACTGAGCGCACCATTCCATCATGGATTTTATTTGCCCCATGCCAAGACATCAATTCTACTAGTGATGAACATCTTTACATACGTTTTAGGTGTGGAATCAATGGGAAGTGGTGAAGCATTTTGCAAGGAACATGGTTCGACCCCTCAATAAAACAAGATTTTTAACACTTAAAACAAGTTGAAGCATCATTCAACTCCCGATAGGGCACACCCGTTGTAGCAAACACGAATAGAGTTGTAAATCAAGCCTAGGTGTTGAACCACCTTCTTGGCATGGTAAATTGACTTTGGCAAGGTGTTGTCTTTTGGGAATAGGTCAAGCATGAGTAATGAAAATAGCTCATTAGCAAATGTGTTGTTCATCCCATGTGTAGCCATCAAATTAAGGAATAATAGGATGGTAGCAAGCCAGTTGGTGGGACACCCTTCATAAAGTGGGTTACAAGCTTCGTTGAACAATTTAGACATGGTTTTATCATGATTTGCCTCCTATTTTGCATCCTAATTTGGAAGCTTGTTGTCTTGACCCCCATTGTTCTCCCCATTGTCAACATTTCCATCCCCAACAAATTCCGTTTCACGCTTGGGCAACACCCCCCATTACTCCCTTGTAATTCATCAAACCTCCTTAGTGTTTCCATAACCATCCTCTTCATTTCCATATCTTGGTCAAGGCCCAACATTGGGTTTGCTGCATTATGGTCTCATTCTAGGTCCTAGTTGTTTGTGACTGCTAGAGCTCCATTAACAGGCTTTCATCACAATGACAAAGACACACATGAGAGTGTATGGAAGTGGAGTCAAGGATGGAAAAAAGGTTTTACTTCAACCACCATTTGGAAAAATGAAAACTCCTAATCTCTTAATTACGAGCAATTAGATTATGCAAATGATGTATTTGTTGAACAATAGACTAGCCCTACCACTAGGGGGTTGGTGTAAACATAATACCGAATGAATCTTCAAAAATGGTCCCATATTGTGGACCTTAGTACAGGCCTCCCACCTCCACAACACCATGTGCATGGGCACCTATTTTATTAATCTTAGTTGATCAACAACAACCTTCTCTTCCCTATGTAATTTTTCTCCCCATGTTTTTAGTCGACTTTTACCTTCCATAGGCCTAGTGGGCTTCATGACTTCAATGTCCTTCAAACCCACATAAAAGTTGTTAATTTGCCTCAACTAAATCATAGTCAACTATTAGTAGATCACTTTCCAACATTGCATTATATGGAAAATTGATTCATTGAACATTGCCTTCAAAAAAGAAGTACTAACATAATTATTTGGCGTACACACCTTTGTGTTATGGCCTCTAACAAGAGCTTTTTGCTACTGCCATTTGCCTTAAAAACATGGCTAGTAGATTGGCCGTTTGCTATTGGTCCCTTTGTTTTTGGGCTTCCAAACTAGCATATATCCCTTGATTTTTGGGTAACAAATAACGTATGTATAGCACATGTCCTTTGATTTGTGGGCAATGTAACAAGGTCATAAATGGGAATTTATCCCTTGTTTTAAGGCAACAAATGGATATAACAACTCTCATTCCTTGGGATGCCAACAACATGAATACATTTCCTACACTTATCAATATCATCATACTAGACTATATATGCCATTACCACATGCAACATGTATATTACAAGTGAGTCCTAGCAAAATAATAAGAAAATAAATATTGACAACAATGTCAAGGTTTTTACAAACAAACAATTAACTCAAAACAACGAGTCTTGCAACAATGTAACTGAAAGTAGTTGATGGAGTTCGTCAAAGTGAAATGTCTCAAAACAACATAAAAAGCCCTAAACAAAATGAACTCAAAGTAACCCAGGCATCACATCTCTAACTATGGTGCAATGAAGACTATTCTCCATGTCACACTCACAAAGGCTCTCAGACTCAGATTAATACCCATTGTCTAGGAGTAAGACAATGTCATGGGTATTATTCCTCACCTCTTAAAGTTCTTGCACTGGCAATGTGTGCAAAGGATGTACTAAAAGGTCTTGTGGGCCACCAGCATCCTCCAAAGCTACAACAGATCATTTCCAAATGTTGAATGTTAAAGCTTGTGGCGCAAATGACTCTTCTACATCCAACATCGGAATTGTTGATGCACTAATGTCACCTTTGGCTACTTGGTGAGCAAGCCAAAGTAGGTTAATACCTGCAAAGTCCTTCAAACTTTTTGACACAAGTCGTGCATCCCACAACAAATTCAAGAGTTGGAAGTCATCAAGATCCTTCACAAGAAGTGGCCAAATCACACATATGAAGACATTGTTGAGCACTATGAGGATGAAGGAGCCCCATGAATAATGTTTTCGTGCTACTATTGCCCAAGTGATGCATGTGCAACATCGGTCAACAAATGCTAATGTTTCATGTTTGGTTCGTTTAACCCTCTTGTTGCTGGCCATCTATGATCATGGTGGTTGCAAAATCAATCTCATTTCTATTCTTACCCATAATTGAAAATGAATAGTATGAAGCTACCTCACAAGATCATACATGCAAGAAATTAAAATGTAGTTATCTACATGTAGATTCAAAAATTCACATTGAGCCATAGGCAGTTTATTATTTTCATAGAGTTTAGTAACCATCATAAAAATAGGTCATTCTAAATATTTAAATTAGTTATTTGGCCAATACTTCATGTGACAAGGTAGATTCCATATCTTAAAGTGTGGCTAATTTTAGCACAAACTTGAGCCATTGACTTTTTTTGTTGAACTACAGAACCTTCACTACTAAAACTCCAAGTTTTCAAATGTTCGAAGTTGATTAATTGGTCCTTTTTTTACCAATGGACATGTCCATTTTGACTAAAGTTTCAAGGCATGTATTTTTGGACCAACCATGATTATAGTGACTTATTTAACCAATATATTTAATCAAGTTGAACAACCCTAATCAAACTGACAAATGGGTTTTAGTCAAATGAGACATTTAATCAAATTGAACATCTTAAATGCCCATTACATACTTACCTCCCACTTCGAGGGGGACACTAGTATAAATAAATAAATAAATAAATATGTGAGTAAAAATATATGGTATAATATATTGGTTATTGGGTAAAAATTATAAATTAATTAGTTGAAAAAAAAGTACCTTTTATTCACATAATTAATTTAATTATAATATAAGGTATGTAATAATCTAAAATAATGGATTATAATTAATATAAGATGGCTTTAATATGTATATATTAAATAATAAAATAATAATAGGGTGATAATAAATAGGTTGGACAATTATCTAATACCCTTTGGAAAAATGGTCAGTTGACACACGTAGGTTTCAAACTTTACATTAAGTGTCGCCCCCGGGCCTCCCACCTACAATCTTACAACTTACCTACCTACAAACCCACCCACCCACCTACCTACTTAAATAAACTACTTATGTACCTACCCACCTACCTAGGTGTATTACCTACCTACTTACCCACCCACCCACCTACCTACCTACATATTAATTACATACCTACCGGCCACTCACCCACCTAGATGTAATATTTACCTACTTGCCTACCTACCCAACCACCCACCCAACTACCATGTCCTACAAAATACCTACCTAGTTGAGTAACATCTTATAGCCAACCTAAGCTTATGTACCTCCAACCTACCTACTTAATATTATTTTTTATGTTACCTACCTTCCTATCTACTAAATAATTATATGTTATTTACTTACATATAACTTGTACCTTTTACCTCCCATCTACCATGGCCCTACAAGTTATCTACCTACTTGTTTAACATTGTACAACCTACCTAAATTTATGTACATGTTCAATCTACCTATTTAAAATTGTATTATACCTATCTATCTACCTACCTCCTAACTCTCACCTCCTTTCCACCCTACAACCTACCTACCTCTTCTACCTTCCTATTTACCTACCCAACCTACCTATGACATGTACCTTACTTAGTTTAATGAATGGAGTTTGAAATGGAAGAATCAAATTTTAAGAAGTTTTGAAATTTGTCATCAATTTGCTATTTTCAGAAGAAAAAAATTTACAACTCATTTGAACATTTAGAATGTATATTGACTTAATGATTATATTTTTGAATAAGCTACAAGATTGTGTGTTTATTTGCTTCATTTGAACAAAAACTAAAATAGAAACAATATGCCAAAGTTGGGATTTCTAAACTATTTCATAGTTAACGTAAAAAAAAATGTTGCACAAGTTTTACTAACAAAGAGTTGTGTAACTTAGTGGCTAAGGCATTTGGATGCTTCCATAAGGTCTTGGGTTCAAATTCAGGCAACTTAGGTACATGAATTTGTATACATGGTGGTGTATACAATGCATATTTCGATGTATGTGTCTGTGTATGTGTGTACATATGGTGTAAGGAGGGCATAGGTAGGTACATGCCAACCTACCATTTTATCACATAACAATGTGTTGACATGTGGCACAATAGGAATGTTGCCACATGGAATATATAATGTTACCACGTGGCAACATTCCTATGGTGCAATGTGTTAACATCAAATGATGCCACATTTCAAATTAGTAAAAAAACCATTTTAATTGGTTATATTTTATTAGTAACATTTGACCATTAATCAAAAGCACCACCTTATGATTGGTCAAAAAAACCGTCCTAGTCATTATGAATTTGTTAAAATCGACTTGTCGTAGAAAACTAGGGGGTTCTTTTGATGCCTGTCATTTTGGAATTTTTTTTTTACCAAAAAACCTGATTTGAAAAACCTGGAATTTTAGTAGTGCTTAATGAAACACCTCTTATGGTGTATATGGGTTGCTCAATTTGAGATTTGTTGTGTCAACTCTAGATGCCAAGTCACAACTTGCATTTAACACACACAAAACACAAATGAGTGCATCAAGTTAATTCGATAGATTATCCCATGAACTTATGCATAAAAGATTAGGGATTCAATCCCAACCAATTGATTTAAAAGGTTCATTGCATAATAGGCAAATTGGACCTATGGAAATTATTATTATGGCACAGATGGGTCTTTAGTGAAGGGTGGAAAGTGTGTCCTTTTAAGCACAAAGCTTGTAAATTATGGTAGACCCCTTAAAATCTATAAACAAACTGCAAGGACCCAAACTCATGACAGTTGCAACATAACAAAACAAATTGCACGACATTTAAGAATTAATATGATGATGCTTGCTTGTTAGCCACAAATGTTGAGATTAGATCAAATGAAAGATTAAGCTTGCCTAATGATTTGGTTATATTTGCAGGAAGTTGAAAATGATCAAGTATTGAACTTACAATTCATGTTTTACTTTTAGGAATAGTTCCACATGAATACAAATTTACAAACCAGCTAAAGAATCCAACTTCAAGGATATATAAGACAATTAATAACTACACTAACAACTTCTAATTAAGTTGGCTCACTCTAAAAGCTTGTGAACTTTGGAATTTTTTAATTTGGAACTTCTCATAAATTTAATTACTAATTAATTAGTAATAACTTTAAGAAGTTCTAATCAGTTGGAGGTAATTCCAATGCATGCCAAGAAGCTTGTGCACTACCCCAAGAGGCTACCACAAAGAGATAAAGAGAGTTTAAGAACTTGGTTCAAACTAGAGCTTGACTATAAAACATGTATTAATATTAAGTTTAGTTATTTGCTAACTTAATCCACAAAAAATCCAATGTCTAATTGGCATATACAAGGACATTAACTATAACCATATGAACAAAATGATAAGTTTTGCTCAAAACGAAAATACAATGTAGCTACTCTAGAGATAGCTCCTACATTCATCCACATTTATTTTCTTTGAAATTGTAAAGGAGACAAAAGTCCCAAAATTTAGCATTTATGGTTAATGAACTTAACTAAATGTTTCTATGGGATGCATCAATTTTACTTTGAAATGGAGCTTACTCATCATGATCTCTCATAGTCTTCAAATTTGTAGACATTGGAATTTGAAGGGAGGATTGTATAACAAAACCTGGAAACTAGTTCTCATTTAGAAGGTCTACATAAATTTGGTTAATTAGTGAAATGGATTATGTGTTTAGTTTCAATGTGACTATTCGGCTGCATGTAACCCAAGTGGCACATGTGGGAATTTCAATGCACATTCTATAGATGCTAGAATCATGATTACAAATGCAAGTTTGTAGTTCATTTGTAAATATGAACCACAAATTTGTAAATATGTAGTTCCTATGGGGTTTATAACCAAATTGTGTTAAAAAAACCCAAGGTCAGTCACCCATTTGTTTATAATTTCCTATGGATGAAAACACATTTTGGCTTTAAACACAAACTTCTAACTAAAATTGTGTTCATGATTACTACCATAACTTGGATTGAAGGCAAGGCTTATTCTTTCAGATAATTTAAAGGAAAGTAATGAAGCACCTTTGATGAGCTATAAGGGCTGGTCAATTAGAGATTCCTTGCAAGCAATGCATTCAAAATGCCAAGTGTCAACCTACATTCAACACACATAGACCACATTCAACCACACATTTCATTTTTCAAATGTAGTATGATTAGCAAATTAGAATAGTAGATTGTTGTTCTGGACTCCTCAACCCTTAACATCCAAGCAATTGGGAAAAATTGTTTAAAACACACATTGTAAATCATCCAACATGCATTTCCTTTGTTCATGACAGTTGCAACAAGTTTGCAAGAATGAAAACACTTCAAGAATGGATGTAAGTAGAAAAAGCACCTAATTTTAACCTTATAATGTTACCTTTTACAATGAATAAGTGTTGTCTTGTGGGTAGTCCATCCTTAATGACTACTAGAAGTTAAACAATTTGGCGAGTTCCACACAATGGCCATGCCATACATATACATAGGCCCCAATATATATACAATCTTATCAATGAACATTGATGATTTCATGGTCAACAACTTTTGAGTAAGTGTTTAATAGTTTAATTCAATCAAATTTCCAGAAAACAATCAAAGGTAATAATTTTAATGATCACCCAAAATGATGCACCCCCAAATTCCTTGAAAGATTCAAATGTGAGTTCGAAAGTGAAAACAACGGAAGAAGAAGAAGTTGGGGTATGTTCTTTAACTTGCAACATTTTGGGGGTAAAAAAGGCGTGTTCGAGCTCTAAAATGGGGATTAGGGCGAGTGACAAGCAAGTCAACTATTCACACGGACCTACACAAACCAAATAACAAGTTGGTTAATGCATAATTGGAACACTTTTGGTGCATGGATGAGCCACGAGCATACACGGATTCATAAGATTCACCATGCCCCGGACTTGGGGGAAGCCACCACCTTCCCCCTTATAGTATTCATTGTGATTAACCACAAGGGTTGCATCCAAATGTCATTGTTCTCGGGACCCCTAAATTAAGATTTATGAAATTCTTGAAATTGGGATTCTTAACATTTTGGAGGCCCATAACTTCTTGTGTAGACCTCTAATTGAGGTGAAATATATAGCAAAGTTGTAGCCCTCGTCAAGAGTTTTCCAATGATATGTGGCATGCCACTTGCAAACATTTATTTCAAGGCGATTGTTGACTTTTAGTGGTTGAAAGTCAAATTGGCATTTTGACTCCCATGCCTTCTTTTGGCCATGACTTGTGTTTTAAGTACTCAAATGGGTCATGTGAACCCATTTTAGACATCTATGTTTTGAATGCCTTTTCAATGGTATAAGGAACTTTTTAATTCAATGAATTTTGACCCCTGAAATCCCTTTTTAAAGATTTGGGATTCCATAAGGATTCCAACTCCCAAAGTGGGAGTGCACTTGAGAGTGTGTTGGCTCATTTCCTCACACACTCTCTCACATTCCCAAGAATGTAAATGTGATTATTGGGTTGGATTCTTGGCCCATACTTTCCATGCCTTTGTTTTGGTCGTGAACTTAAGGTTAAGGTCATGACACAAAATCATTTTTGAAATGATTTTATTGGTTGATAATCAATTAATCACACAAATATATAGAGGAATATATATATATAATCGTGGGTTTTTAAGGATTTTGTGATGTAACCAAGGTGGCGATCATCCATAACATAATTTAACCAAATCTGGCTATAAGTATTATGTATGAAATAGAAAAAACTTGAACCCTTGTTTATGTTTGGCTACCTATTGGAACTCACCATTAAAATTTGATGATTTGGAAAAAAAAATTTATTCGAAAATTTGGAAAATTAAAAAAAAAAATTTCATGAAAATCTTTTATGTAGGTCAAAACCATATTTTTCAAGTCAAAATTTGGTGACATGTTTCATCTAATAGTGATAATGAATATAATTAATATTAATGCGACTATTTGTCTCCATGGATGAAAAACATTTAATGGCCACACCATTTCATTTATTACCATGACACATCACAATATCAACGAACCATTTCTATCTTTGTGGATGAAAAACATCCATTGGCCACATCCACACAATCTCATATAATTAAACAACCCCGTCACAATGTCATGTAAATGTTGTGGGGGTGGCAAATTATGTCATTTTCTTAAGCACATTATATAACATAATCTTTTAATATTGATCATAGGCTCATAATAGTGACCAAAAGTTATGTTGAAAATGAACTTTAAAATAATAATGAATTAAAATTGGAATATGCCACACTTGACCATAATGTGCTAGAAAATAGGCTGCCCATGGCAAATTATGCCAAGTAAGCCTCCCTTTATGGAAGCCCATTAGGCCAATTAGAGTATTCCGTTTGTGCAAAATTTCACATTGTGGCAAAAAAATAAATAACAAAAAAGTTATGTGTGTATTGAAGATTTCAATTGCCAATAATGACCATAGTGAAAGAAAAAATTGCCAAGGTTCAACATTTGGTATTCAAAAAGCAATTAAAAGTAGGAAATGATGATTAAAGACAAGTGGTTCATATTGTTCTATAGCTATATTTGGCTACACCCACTTTGGAAGGTAGTCATTTTTTCGAGATATTCTTATGGATGATCACCATTTTATCTATATCAAAAAATCCATAAATGATCATAAATTGATTATTATATAATTTATATGTATAGATTATAATTTATAACCATAATTGGCTAAATCTTGTGGCCAAGCATGATCGTTGATCACCAATTTTGCTACAAATCGCACCATTTTTGCCATGAAAATAAAATGTGTTGATTATTATTGTTTTTGTTAGTGGCGAATTGTCACCAAATTTTGAGTTGAAAATTATGATTTTGATCTCCACAAAGGATTTTTCATGGAAAAAATGACCTTGAGTCACTAGATTTTGTGGAAAGTATTTTTTTCCAAATCGCTAGATTTTTATGGTAAGTTCCAATCCGTAGTCAAACATAAAAAAAGGTTTTGGTTTTTTCTATTTTCATATCTAGTACCTATAGCCAGATTTGGCTACATTATTTTATGGATGATCCCCACCTTGGCTCCATCACAAAATCCTTAAAAAAAACCAACCCTAAAACAATGATAGGAATTATTATGGATGATTTAGTGGAACATGGATGATTTAGTTGCGTTCACCCACGACAACTCATTTTTGCAATCATTGAACCAACCTATTGACATTCTCCCCAAGTAGGCATTGGCTCTATTGTCTTGATGGTTTTTCATTGTTGCTTGTGAAGCTAGTTTAGGTTAGTGGGGTGCACCAAGCATAGTAAGGTGTTCTTACATTGTGAAGAACTATTTGCAAGAGTTTATTTCTTTTTTTCTTACTACATGAACTTTGTTTACAAACGGATTCTATCCACATTGTAAACTCAAGAAAAACAGTGGTGGTGAAGAAGCTTCATGACAGTGAAGAGCTCCAACAAGTTTTGCATTGCAGCACACGACATAGCAAAAATCAATTACAATGCATTAAAACTAGACAAGAGGCTTCATCACCAAGTGTTGAGTCCTAACAATTTAGCTCGCGTGGGTCAATATATATGCTGGGTGAGGAGTCCTCTTCGAGTTCCTCAGGAGCAGACAACCTTGATTTGGATTATAGGAAAACAAGTGGTTGACCCACTTGGTGCATGGGAGGAAAAGGAAAGGTAAGGGATTTTTTTGTTTTGATGTGTTAAGTGGGATGGGTTGGATTGCTTGTGCTTTTATATACTTGGTGCTTTGATTTTTTTCGCACCTTGTTCCCAAAAATATACTCACTTTCTTTCTTATAAAAAATCCTCATATAGGTTTTTTGTTAGAACATTCAAGACGTTTGAAATTGGGTTGCTATTGTTCTGTAGGCCCATTACACATTTGTGGATCTGTTGATGTACATGGAGATATTCTCTGACATTTATTACAAATACTACATAACCCACCATTTTGTATTGCTGCTCCAACCTTAAAATGGTCATTCCATTTCCCTACTAGCCTATCAACAAGCTTTGCCATATAACAATACATTATGTTTTTAGGAAATATGACCCATTAGGTTATTCTTTTTTTGTTGTAGATTTTACTTTTATGGATTACATTTTCTCAGTGTATGTATGCGATGAGTTTTCACAAACCCTTCGAAATTTTTTCAAAGGTCCATCATATCCTCTCCTTCTTCATTTATGTTCTTTTCACATGTGCAACATGTAAATCACAATGTTAATGAAACATGTTTAAGATTATCATTTTCTCTCTCTTACATATGGCCCAATAGAGCATTGATGATCAAGAAGCGTGATTCTTCATGATCATGGGTTGTTGTTCAAGCATTGTTGATATTTTAAGTACAATGTTATGGGCAGTACTACTACAAGTATTTGTTGGTTGAAGTTGCATTAATGAGTCTTGTAACTTACTTTTATTTTATGGACGTTCCTACAATCCAAGTGATAAGTCTTGGGTTTTTGTTGTTCTCCTAAAAGTCAATGTTGGGTTGTAATTGTTGAAGTTGGCATGAACTACTCGATGTTGGGTGCCAATTGTGCTTCAAACACCTAAATTGTACATCGAATGATTGAACTTTGTGTACAATGGGTATGATGGTTGTTTATTGGTAACTTGCATCATTGAAAATTGGGTGAGGTGACAATATAGTATTGGTTAAATGCACATTGGGATTTTTAGCATTGTTCTATATACATTGGGTGTGTATAGATGCCACTTGTGGTATGGGGCACCTTCCCATGGTTTTTGGTTTCTTGCATGTGCCATCTATAGCATTGTCTAGTGCTAGTTCAAGTTAGTCTCATGTATGTACATATGTATGTACAAAATTATATTTGGAAACTAAGTGAATAGTGAAACTCCCCATCATTAATGTGTTGTCTTAACTGTGGATGTTAAGTGATTGAACTTTTGTTGTTAGACCATGCTTCCTTTTTATGGAGTATTAACATCCACACTTCTAGATGGGTTGCCTCTTGATTCATAGTTGGAAAAATTTATGTACCACTTGTTAAGGTCAATAATTTGGTTTGTATATAAAGTGGTTTATATACATTAGTTGTGTATATGCTTTCCCTTTACTCATAATGGTTTAAATGGTGGTTTGATGAAGTGTGCTTTTTATTTTTATTTTGGTTGTACATACTTGGAGGTAAATATAATTATACTCTCATGTGAGGTGTGATGGTGGTTTCCTACCCTTGTATATGTCCAATTTGCACTTTCTATGTTATTGAACAATTGTAATCTGATTGATATTTTGTATGTTCAATTTGGGTATGATGGTGGCATACACTGCATTATCAATTACAAGATGTAGCTAGCAATTTGGATAGTGCAACCAAAGCCCAAATGTGTTCATGTAGGTAGACATGTACATATCAGCTTGTAGTTAGTTCTTTCATTATGTTTTGTTTTTTAACGACAATTCTAAGAATCAATGTACAACAACACAAAGTGGGGGCGGGGGACACATGATTTGTGATTGTTGTAAGTGTGATTTTTTTCTTTCTTCCAACCTTTTAATCTGTAACTAGTCATGTCTACATTTTAACTTATAAGAAGGGAAGGAAGCTTCTAAGGACAAGGAGCCTTATGGGCTTGATATTGAACAATGAAAATGTAGATATTATGTTGGAAATAGGGTAAAGTGAAAATGTATATAATATTTTGAAGCTAGGGCAGGGAGGCCATTCTTGTCATGACGTGTAGTGTCGTGACGTACGATGTCGTAAGGGTGTAAATCCATAGTAAACTCTACTAAACAAAAAGACTAAAACTAGTCAAAGGTAGAAACTAATCAACCAAAAAAAGATGCACACACACATATATATACAATGCACAAGAGGAGGCTAAGAGAAATTCTCATGTATCCCCCCCTAGACCTAAGCCGAGAAAAGCATGGCATGGTCTGAGTAAAAATCAAAGTGTTGTAGGAGAACATGATGAATAATACCAAATGCTAGCGGGAACTTGAGTGAGCTTCAGTTTGAGGCAAAATAGATAATATCCACCATTACAATTATCGCAAAGTAACATCTGATCACCATCATTTATCCTTTGACATACTTGACATGGATAGTCGAGTGGAGGAATCTAAGTTGATGTGATGATGGTAGGATCTAAGTTAAGCAGGTGGCAGGGCACATAATTTTTGGAGTGATCCTGAATTGTGCGTCTATTGGCTCCTTGCAACTCCAACACACATGAAGGCTTGATCGCTTTAATCTTCAAGATAGTGTGATCGGAAAAAGTGTTTAGAGTATCATTGGGTTGCCACTGGAGATACACAAAATCACTAACATCAAATTGTTTCACCTTAGGTTTACAACTGCCACCTTGTGTGTGTGCATACCGTAAGGTGTCTTGATGTTGTGCAATGGACAAATTTTCCATGGTCATGGGCATAACCCTTGTGAATAGAGCAACCTTGTCTACGACGACCCTAGCCCAAGTGGTTAGGGAATTCAAGTCCACAACCTGGTCCATTTGAGTAGCAATGAAAGAGGGTGGAATGGGATGTCTCCCAAAAAGTAAAAAGTAAGGAGAGAAATGAGACAAAGAAGCGTGTTTGGACATCCTGTAACCCATGGCGATGTAAGGTGGGGCCAAGTCCCAATCCTCTTTGTTCCTAATGAGGCAAATCTTTTGCAGTCCCTTCTTGCATGTCTGAACCATCCTCTCTACAAGGCCATCAACTTGGGGATGATCCTTTGAAGTTTGGCGATGGTCAATGAGAGCATGATCAAGTAGGTATTGGAATTCTCTTCTGAATTCTGATCCTTGATTAGTAAGGCACTCAGCATAAGCCCCAAACCTACTTAGAACCTGTTGTAAGAAAGCTTCGTTGGTTCTATGTGATGATTTGTCTGGCAGCGCAACAAGCTCAACCCACTTTGAAAAATGTTCAATCATAATCATGATGTAGGCATTACCCTTGGAGGTCTATGCTAATTCTCCAGCTAAATCACATGACCAGTGATAGAACATGCCCTGAATAGGGCGTGGAGAAAGTGTGAGTTGTCAAAAAGAAAAAGAAATTTTCACTCTATCACATTGTTCACATTAAACAATGACGTCTTGGACTTGAGCATACATACCTCTCCAATGGTAATGAGGAACGAGAAGGCTATAAGTATGCTTAACTCCAAAGTGTCCAAGCTTCGAGTGTACCTTCTGAATAAAACCAGGTTGTTCATGTGGTGGAGGAACCATTTTGTCGCCTTATGGTAAGCATCGGATGAGGTGATTGTCCTTCCATGAATAACGTTTGGACCGTTGTTGTATGCGATCTCGATGACTTGATGTAACTTGGGGAGGGTATTCCCCATGTTGAAGAAACCTCAAAGTGTCCAAATCCTCCCATATATCCACAATGGGATGTTCAACCAGGTTACATTACAGTAGTGCAAGATAATTAGATGCACAAAATACATGTACTAATGGAATCTAGTCAAAGTCTTACCTAGCTTTTGAGAAATCTTGAGAGGTAGTGAGGGGTCTCCATGACATGGTATTCACATTTTGATGTGTAATACCAGGTTGGTGAATAACCTTGAACTCATACTCTTGAAGTATAAGCGCCTAACGAACTAACTTACCAGTAAGCTTATCATTGGTCATCAACCACTTGATAGGCTGGTGGTCGGTATACAAAGTGAAATTGGTGCCATAAAAATAGGGCTTGAAATGTATGACAACCCATACAACAGCAAAGCACTCCCCTTTGTATGAAGAGTAGTTGCTCTTAGCCTTGTTGTTTCGGGATGCATAGGCAATAACATATTCCTTGCCTTCTTCATCAAGTTGGCCAAGAATAACTCAAATACCAAAAGCACTCCAATCAATATGTAGAATGAAGACCTTGCTGAAATCATGTCTTCTCATAATGGGGAACTCTGAAAGCTTTTCCTTGAGTGTGTTCAAAGCTTTTTGAGCTTCATCATTCCATGTCCAAGCGACATCCTTCTTTAACAATGCATAGAGAGGATGAACAATAGTATTGAAGTCTTGGACATAAATTTTGTAATAATTACATAGTCCAATGAAGCTCCTCAAAATGTGGACATCAGTAGGATTGGGCATCTCCAAAATGGCTACTACTTTGGCCCAATGAACCATAATACCATTTGGCAAAATTCTATGTCCAAGGTAGACTATTGAAGTGACAACAAACTCACACTTTTTAGGATGGATCTTCATATTAACTTCGTGGAACCTCTTGAATAACTCCTCAAGATGAGCCAAGTGTTGTAAGAGTCCCTTGCTATGCACTAGGACGTCATGTATGTAACACTTCAAAAAATCTGCCCCTTCGAAGACTTGGTCCATGATTCGTTGAAAGAAGACATGTGCATTCTTCAATCCAAAAGGCATACAAGCCATTCCCACAACTTGTTATTTCCATGGAATGTCGTTTTCTTACGATCCTCTATAGTGAGCACAATCTGGTTGAAACCTTGCTTCATATCCATAATTGTGAAGATGTTTGAATCTTTGATGCTATCAAATAGTTTTTTAGGGATGGGCATGGCGTACTTGTCCTGAGGTGTAACTAGTTTCAAAGGCCTATAATCCCCGCACATCCTTTTCTCAGTCCATAATCTAGCTGAATCCTTCTTTGCTAGCATTACTGTAGCGGCTACGAAATCAGAACTTGATGGCTAAATGAGACCAGCCTCATGGAGCTCTTTGCATCTTTCATCTACCAGTTCCCACTCATGCTTGCTCAACCTATGCCTCCTTCGATAGATGGGTGTTTCATCTGTAAGGTCTATAGAGAACTACATGGTCTTACACCTACTTAAGTTTTTCATTAAGAATGTGAACACATTCTCATACTTAATTAGCAAGTCTGTGACTTGGTTTCCCTCCTTCTTAACGAATTGGTTCCTTATAATGAAAGGGTAGTTGGAAACACATGGAATGTAGTTGGAAAGTGTGTTTGAAGAACTTGGTGTATTGGGTTTTCCATTATCCAACTATGTAGATTCGTAGAAGGTCGGAATTGTTTCTCCAGAAATTGATGTACTTATAGGTGTATCAGAACAACTTGAGTCAAATTACATGGTACCTCCTCCCCCCAACACTAAGAATGAAGTGTAGAGTGTTGAAGATAGGCAAATGTATTTGGTCGAGGTGCCATGTGGTTGCATCGCTATAACTACAAGTTGATTAAATCAGCGTTAACGCTGTGTACATTTGAAAGAGTACACATGTTACCAACAACCATGTAAGGGAGTTCAAGTCCATGCCTCTCCCCAGTAGAACATTACGCTATAATCTAATCACCTTAATGTGACGAGTAGTGCCAGTTTGGAACCCCATAGCCCTTTTTCTTTTTTTCGAGCTTAGTTCATCCCAAGTGGCTGAAGCATGACGATACACCAGCCTTGGTCCATCTCCTTGAAAGGCGTGTGCTCCTAGGAAGGTGACAAAGGTGGGCCAAACATCTCTTGGTTTTCCTATTGCGTTCGTAGGAAACCAAGGAGGTTTTTCTTGCTTTGTAATTGGTTGGCAGGAGCTCTGATCATCCAATATGTGAGGAACCTCCAGGTTAACGTCTCTGATGGTGTATCTTAGAGCCAACTGTAGAACTGAGAATGGTGCAAGGTTGGTCCATTAGTTGCACAATTGGTGCGCATAGGAACTGCACTATGCCACATCGAGTAGGAGCGGCTCTCCAAGGTAATGCTTGCCCAACGTGTAGTGCTCCTGGATTTCTCCTTTTGGTCAACCTAAGAAGGGGTGTTTTCAATTACATAACTAAGCGTAGCAAAAATGGATTGAGCCCAGGTGATCAATCGTACCATGTCCGTGAAGAGATCGGATCTTGTGTCATTCAAGCCTTTTCCAAATCTAGTCATTGAAAATCCTTGACATTCCCAACCTAAAATAATGAGGTCTACGGGGCCAAGTAATTCCATATGCTTCTTCTAAATTAATTATATGTTAGAGGGCAAGAAAGTGAAATTTGCCTTCCATGCGGTGGTTACAAACTGTTGTGGAAATCTAATTGTGAGCTCCATCACTCTCAATGCCACCACTTGCCTTGCAATAAGATCAATGTCTACGTAGAAATACTTCTAAACCACCATTCCTGATTATAGTAAGGCTTCGAGACCTATACCAATACCACCAAAAAGCTCTAGTAATGTAATCCCCTCCTTAGGTGGTGTCCAGGTGATTAGTTGACAAAGTACTGGCTTAATCGATTCGCCATGGCTCTCCATGTTTTCAAAACTGCATAGAGCTTTGACCAAGGGCTCATGGGCTACTTTGAACCTCTGTAAAACGTCTAGTCTATGTTGAATGTCAATAGGAACCACCCTCAAGCTTTTAGTAGCTTGAGCGTAAGCTATCTCCTCTTCATCTCCTTCTATCCATTCGTGGCTAGCTTGTTGGATGTAGGAAATAACGTGTGATTCCTTGAGCATACAATGGTGAGCCATAGGACTATGGTTCCCATGTAAATCAAGGGGTATGTATCCTAGGTAGTGGCCATTAGTCTCCCAATCCATTCGGTAGTACGCATGCTCGAACTAGTTGTCAATTGTGAAACTTGGTGGAAATAAGGCCTCTTACCCAATGAACACATCGTAACTAGTGGCATTAGTGACTAAACATCTGACTTGTAGGCAAAGCTCATAATCTGTAACTTCATTGAAATGAAGTGCAATCAAATCTGAGCTCTCCCTAAGTACTTCCTTTACGCTCCCACTAGCGGTGCAAATCTGCCACATTGATTTCCATTGTTTGGAGTTAAACATGCCCATCTTCTTGGCGAATTGAACTTTAAGAATCACTAATTGGGCACATGTATCAAGAAGTACCACTTTGGGTGTATGTCTTCCCACTTGGATTGCTGACCCAGTATTGTCAACAATGGCAACTATGGTGGCAATGGAAGTTCTCTCACTAGCCACCACCTTCGGAAATGAGTGAGAGACTTTGTGGAGATAATGGCTATCCACAATGCCTTTGCTGAATAACAAATCCACAAGTGAAGTGTTCTTAACTCCCTTATGATATGTGAATGTAGAATCAAAGGTAGGAGAGCCCATTAGTTCAACCATGTTAGAACTAATGACCAGATTACAAACGCCATTTGCAACACGTGAGCCAATCAAGTGTTTTTCCAAGGTGTTGGATGGGACCCCTATAGCATGTGGATCAAGGATTGGTAGAGGACCTGATGTAGTGTTCAGGGTATCTTTTAGTACTGCAATTATGTCCATGGTTCTTAGTTTCAAATCTTGAAAATTAAACAACAGTGTACTCACAAGCTTTTGCGCCACTTCATGCATTTGAAGTTGGCATTCCATAAGTTGATAAATGAAAAATTGTGTGTTTTCCTGATCTACATGTAATCCTGGGACACGAAAATTTGGTACCCTAGCAACTTGTGGTGTAGTAGTCCCCTCCCCCTTCGCTAACAAGGTGCGTTCCTTTTTCATGTTGAGAGGACAAAAAGATTGTGGCATGACTACTCGAACTCCTCTAACTCTGGTAATACAACTTGAACCGAATGTGAGTCCATTTATCTAAATTACTTGCCTAGTGGCAGAAACTCTGGGTGCCACACTAGCCTCTTGTGCCACGACGTAAGAAGGGTAAAAAGAAGTAGCAAATTTTAGTGTGAGACTAGAATTATGTGCATTAGAAAAAACATACTCCCCAACCATGGCATCGTGTGAGAGGCCATAAAATGACCTAGGAGGTCCCTCCCGTGATCCTAAACCATGTACAAGTTGGGCATGACTAACCGGTTGGGAAGACTTACCTTTAAGATTAACAAGTTAGGCCTTTAATGATTCGAGTTCATTTTGCAAAGTATGAATTTGAATGGCATGGGCTTGAAGCACTTCCCTCTTGCCAACATTGTGCTCCTTCTTCTTAGCATTCTTATTGGAATTACCCTTGGTGGGGAAAACTTGAATGGAAGGTTGAGGGGCCTTGGCTTTTGTTTGAGGAGCAGCGGAGGATGCTAGCAGATTTTGCCATGGTAATCAGAATTGTTTCCGTCCCAGGAACTTAACAAAACAAACAGCTTTCTGATGTCCCTCTTCCCATAATAATCACAAAAGAGATCCTCGGAAGGAATGTTACATTCATTAGCTTTATGGGTAGGATTACCATAGTAATTGCAAGAAGGTAGATAGGTGCAACCAAGTGCATTGTTTTAACTTTTGAAGGAGAATGTGATGATTTGGTTAGGGCAGCTGGTGGAAGCTAAGGCCTTGAACGTGAAGGAGACCTCATAGTGTGCATGAGCCAGTTCTAGTTTTTCAGAAATGTTGTACACATTTAGCAAAGTGTACAAGTTTCCAAATTTTGCAAAAACTCATTACAAAACCTGTGCATGGAATGTCGGAGTACCTTCCAATGAATGAAGATACCGATGGGTAGCTTCCAGGTTTGTGATGCTCTGAGTACCCTCTTTAAGCTTGAGAAGCCTCCTGTAGAGCATCTTAAAGGTTTCATCCTTCTGCCGAGAGAAGGTGGCGAGCTGCAAATTTTTTTCAAAACTTTTGACTAGAAATTCCAGCTCAAGAACTCAAAAGAATTCCCTCGCTGGATCAGCAAAAACTAATGCATCGATGGTGGGAGGAATGTTTGCGGTAGCAATAATGAATTGTTGAGGAGAAAGGTTTAGTGAAATAGGTACCGAGTCTGGATTATTGGGCACAGTCCCATGATGTGCAATAGCAGCTTGTAATGCAGCTTGAGAGGTGGTGGCAATGGCTATGGCATAAGCTAGATTAGGGATTTGAGTGACGCCCAAAATCCTCGAAAAATATTGCTCATAGACATTTAATGCTTCATAATGCGCATAACATGCCAATTGTTTGAATGTGAACGCTTCAATGTAATTAGCGCCATACTTGAGCTTCAATTCACAAACCATAGTTGAGAAAGTTGCCTTGAATTCTCTCAAAAAAATGGTACCTGGCCTTCCATTAAACTTTTCAATCATCCTAGAAGAACTATTGACCTCCATGGTGTATATGGGTGTAGAGGTCACGGCTTGTAGTAGAATATATGGTGATGGTGTGAACATAGGTGTAGTAGCAGGTGTACCCCATTTATTAACCCCTCCAAATGGACTATGATGTACTGTTGATGTATTATAACCTTAACCTGAATTCCCGGTAGGAGTTATACTAGATGACGGTGGTGTTGTAGATGTTTGATGGTACCGTCATGAAGATCTTGAACTCAAAAAAATTGGCTCAAAGGATTGTGTGTTACTTGATAGTTGATACTTGGGTTCTAGCTGAACGGTAGTGCTCTCATCATCCAAGGACATGGTGTTGTCCCATGCCAAATTTTTTGTAACAATATAAAACACTAGCTACAAAGTTCTAACACAATCATGTAATTAAATGCAATCGTAATGGAAATTGAAATATGAAATGCTTAAATGAACATACCCTAAATAGCTTTTAGTTTTTGTAATCACCAATGCTAAATGACGAAGTAGAGGAAAAATAAATAAAAATTTATGTATTAATAAAATCACATAAATGTATGTATTAAGATAAAAATAACAAAAATATACTAAATACAAAATGTATGTATTAATACGAGAGTATGTAGATGTACGTATTAATTAATAATAATAATATTATTATTATTATTTTAAAAATAATTTTAAAAAAAAATGTCGATGGATGGAAGTTTGACGGATGAAAAATCAGCAATGTGCCGTTAGAAGCCATGGCGTTGTAGAACGCCCGCGAGCTCCGCAGTGACGGCCGATGGTAACGCAGCATTACAACGCTACAACTCGTGGCATTGTAACGCTACAAGCGTTGTAGTTCACGGAGGTGCTGTAAGCGCTAAAGCTCGTGGCGGCGCTTCAAGTGTTGCAAGCTCGCGGTGACGTTTCAAGCGCTGCAAGCTCGCGGCGCTACTTGGCAACGGTGGCGGGCGGTGCTGCACTGCTTTGTAGCAATGGTGAATAGCGCTACAAAATTTATTTATTTATTTATTTGATGTTGCACCCAACTTTTCAAGTCTTTAATCTACTTGCATGCGCGAGAGAGAGAAGGAAAGAAAGAAAGAAAAAAAGAAAAAAAGAAAGAAAGAAAAACCTTTCTAGAATACGTCACTCCCTCCTTTGGTCTTGCTCTTCCCAACTCTTCTTCTGTTGGTTGATAGAGGTGTAATAGCACAAGCTTCTTCCAGCAACAACAACAACAACACCAATAGTAACACCAGCAACACTGACATCAACACCAACAACAAAAATTCAAGAACTCAAAGGCAAAAGAAATATGTTGCTTTCAACATTAAGCAACAAAAAGTAAAGTTTTTCTAGAATTGAGTTGCAAAGAAGGAAAAAACATGTAATGTATGTAGATGGTGGCTGTGTAATAGCTGCTGTGAGCATCTAGAAATCCAATCTAACTATGGAGGAAACTCTCCTGACAAAAGGAATTCTAGAAAAACTAAAAAGAGAAGGAAAAGGCTTGGCCTTTTATACAGCCGCCAACAAGCTGAAACCCTAAGCACCTAATAGCGTACAATCACCTAAGAATGTACATTAACCCTAAAAGCGCACATTAACCCTAAAAGGCATGATGGGCATGCCTGTAACCGGTCGTCATGTATGAAGCCATGCATATGGGCATGACATTCCATGTGTACTTGTGTGAACTTTACAGTGATGTTGGGATTTGTTGTCAAATTGTTAAGAATTTAAAACCTTATGTAGGAAACCTCTTGATATTGTAATTAATACCATGAATGCATAACTTCTTGCAATTCATTTTGAGGTATTCATCAACTAGATATGTTGCAATATCCCATAATTATTCACTTGGTTGCATTTAACTTGGAAGGAGTTTTCTATACATTGAACTAACCTTTAGTTTTTGTTTCCTAACAATTATATATATATATAAATCCATATGACTTAGATGTGTTTGATTCTTGTTAAATAGGCTGCCCTTTTTTTGTCTTATAAATTCCAAGAAATGTATATCACATTTATTGGATGGGGAATTAATGTACATGTTGACTGTTTTTGTTTTGTGTGTGCAATTGGACATGTGATCTTTACATGTATATTTGCAGAAAGGTGAACTCCCACATCCCTGGAAGTTGAAATCACCTACCTTTAAGAAGACAATGGCAAAGGTAGTTGTTGGGGCTTCAAAGGAACATGATGATGAAGCTCTTTGGGACATAGCTCTCAACGACTTTGAGGTGAGCAATGATGGGTTGGAGCCTTCATATGGTGATGAGTTACACCCTAGACTTGATGATGGCATGGTCTAAAAGCCCATGTTAGTAGGTGGTTTTCTCTTGCAACCAAATGCATTTAAACTTGATATAGACCCTAAGTTGAGTGTTTCTACCACTGTCTTATCTCAATCGGATGTAACCCATACATATTTATCTACTCCCATCATGACTCAAAGGATGTCAACATCAGATGTAATGCCGAATAGTGGATTGAATGTTAGGGTTGGAGGTTAAATGTTACTTTCAACCAATTGTGTTGTGCCTAGTAGCTTGGGTACTATGGTGGGTGGAATGCAAGGTAGTTTGGGCGGGTTTCCAAACTTCCCCATGATGGCATAGTGGAATCCATTACAATTTCAACAAGTTATGTAAGCATCCCAAACACTAGCATTATTAGGAGTATGTCCAATGGGACAACATGCAGGAATGTCAATGCAAAATCATGTCCGACTCTAGCAGCATGGATAGTTTGCAATGGTTGGCATGCCCAAGCCACTTGGAGTTGTGGGAATAAAATTAAATGTCCAACCACAAGTGGTGTAGAAGATGCACAGGTCTGGCCATGTAATTGGGGCATAAGAGGTAATTACTCCCCAGTTGTTAAAAAAAAAACGTTCAGTTATATAGTGCAAGGCACGAAAAACAATAGTTGTTAAAACACGCAAACAAGTTATTGTTTGGAAGGCTAGTGGGTTGAAGCCCTATTTTGTCACGTGACTCATCCGAAAAACCTAAACCCCCCCATCAGAATATATGGGTAAACATGCATGTGTGGTTACTATAATATCTTAGATCCTAACATATATAACATCAATGCCCCACCCCATGTGTTGATGAATACATTGAAAAATAGATTAGAAGAAATTTAAAATATGTTGGGTATGATTTGTCATACCAAGAGTTCAAAGCACAAGTGAATGTATTTATGAAGAATAGAAGGCATGGTCTCAAGCTTCTTATTGAAGCAAGTGCAACAAGGCTTATTGGTTGTCCAAAGGAACATTGGGAAGGCATGAAACGTCTTATTGCCTCTGAGGAAAAACAAGAGGAGGTAGCCAGGAATTGTGCCATGAAGGCACTTGTCAACACTCCAAACCACTTTGGTTGTGGTGGAAAGGTGGGTGCAGTAGGACAATTAGTGAATCCTTGGCTGCATTATTCCTTGTACATTTTTGACATGTTTGTTTCAATAAGTTAGGCTTTTGGATTGGGTTGTTTTTTGCCCATAATCCAAGTGTTGGAACAAATTTTCATGGGGTTATATTGGTAGGTTTAGAACCTTTTCTATGTGTTATAAGGTTGAATAAACCTCTTTTTAAAGTAGTTATGAACTAAGGGAGGTTGTTAGAATGTCCCATGGTACAAGAGATTGAATTAGGATGACCACTGATTCCAGCTACATTGAATATAGATCTGTCAAAAGAGAAAGGTGTTGCAAAGCTTAATTCATCTCCTTCTATGAACATGGTAAGAAAATGTCATTTAGTTTCACATGATGTTGGTAATTGGTTTCCTTTGATTATAGTTTTCCATTTCAAATTTGGCAATATGTGGGGTAATTACACAAGGGCATATAAAAGCAAACTAACTTGATGAGTAAGTGCTACACCCCATTATCAAATGTATTATGGCAACTAAACTAGGGACCTTGTTAGTACTTGTAATTATTAGTATTTTGTCTCAATGCTAATATATTTCCACCTTGAATACAAGCTAGTTCAATCAATAAACCTACAGGAGTAAACCCATAAACACCAAGTGGGAGTGAAGCCACCAATTGGCATACTAGGCTTAGTGCATTAAAAGGAATGATGTCCTAGGTTGTTGCTGCTATGACCAAAAGCAATGCCCCTATGGGAGCTGTGGAAGGTACCCATACTATGGAAAGACATTGGTAAGGTGGGATGTGTGTCAACAAGGATGAAGCCTTGTGATTTGGAGAAGCAGTTTGAAAGGAGTGTAGAACAAGTAATAAATCCTTTTAAGTCCATGATCTCCCATGGCAATTTGGTGGGTTTCTTTCTTTAATCAATTTGAGATGTACTAAATGCAAGGTTTGTCCATGAGAATAAATTGTAATTTCATCGTCTACTTTTCATTTTGGTTTGATGGGTAACCTTTACTTAATTAAGTTTTCTGTTTTATTTATGATGGTTTTATTGTTGGTATGTTTCACTAGTTGTCTAAAGAGTAGGAGAGCTATTCTTACTATCGTCTGGTGATCATGATTTCAAACATCACCCTACACACTACCTTCCAACCCTATTTGATGAGGTTAAATTCTTAGGTGATTAAACATGTATGTATAAAGTCCGGGTTTGTTGTGATTATGCAATAAGACAATTCTTATACCATGTGTAGGAGGAGGCTAATGCCATGGGTGCTTCTAAGTCCATTTCTGAAGGTGTGAATATTCAACATGAAGCATTAGTTGATGGCAACCAAAACTAGGTAAATCATTTGTTGGCCTCAATTTCTTTTGAATGGGTTTTGTAACCTTGGAAACCACATGTGGGCATAGTTTCAAATTTGTATGGGAGATCCAATAATTCATATATTCATGTGTAATTTAATGATGTAAATCTTCAATAGCCCTATTCTAATTATGAATCATTATAAGAACTTTAATAATAGTAAGAATGATCTAATGCAACTTGGTGTTGATTCCACATGCCAAGTGCAAGTTTGTGCCAACATTCTAAGTATAGATTGGCGAGCACAAAAGATGGGGTGGCCATTTGGTTGTGTCCTTAAGGTGTAATTGGGTGGCCACTCACCTAATTATGAAAACAAACAAAAAAACCTTAAGGACACAACCGAGTGCCCATCGTTGCCTAAGGTGCAATCAGGTGGCCACCCGACTGTGTCCCTATGGCCACATCAAGTGCCCACCTAGTTAATAATTATATAATAATAATAATATTATTATTATCATTATTTTTTAATATAAATGACCTATAGTTGAACATTTGGCACCATTGAATTTTTTTCCCTTTGATTTTGAAAAAAACTTTCAAAATGTCTTTGAAGAAAATGAAAAGAAAAAAAATTACCTCTTTTAGTGCAGGTTAAGTAGTTGATAGTTTATTGTGCAACTTGAGAATACTAGTTCAAGTAGCATCATTAACAACTTTTGTGAGAATTGTGTACTGTTGTGTTTTCAAATATCGATATCCTTGATCATAACACATTGGCTTCCATTATATGTTTCAAAAAGTTGTTCATATTCTGTTATGAAATTATTGTTAATAGCAAAAACATCTTTGTCAAATTCACCTTCCCCATCTTTAATGGATGACTATTTTTCACCTTTGCTATTCCCTCTTCCCCTTACACCAACAATGATGACAACTTTAATAGTAAAGCTCCAACTTTGAAAAGAACTTATGAATTTTCTAATGGAATCCATGTGGAAAAACATGGGAACCAACTTTGGTTCAAAAATAGTGATAGGTGACATAACAGTCATCGATTCAATTGTAATAACAACATGCATGTCATTTTTTTCAAATCCCTTTTAAAATTTTGACTCAATGCAAAACATTTCAACCCTCACAAACATGCCTTTTTGCAATACTACTCATGCATATCTACATGGAGTGATTTGATTGTAAGAGTGATTGTGGTTAGAGTTGCCCTATCCAACAAATCATAATGCAAATATGCATAGCTAGGATCTCCCATGCTTTTACTTATAATTCAATCAAAAGTGCCATACCTATTGAACACCTTTGTTTCGAACACAACATTTCTAACTCCAAAATCCAAATTGATGCACGTGCAAACTCCTTGTAAGATTTAAATGCAAGTTCGAAGGTGAAAAAAAAAAGAAAAAAAGGAGTGGGGATATGTTCTTTAATTCGTAACACTTTAAAGGTAGAAGGGCGTGTTGGAGTTCCAAGATGGGAACTAGAATGAGTGACAAGTAAGTTAATTATTCACACAGACTTGCACAAACCAAACAACAAATTGGTTAATGCATAATTGGAGCACTTTTGGTGCATAGACGAACCACGGGCACACACGGATTCACAAGACTCACCACGGCCCGAACTTGGGGGAAGCCACCACCTTCCCTTTTATAATATTCTCTGTGATTAGCCACGGGGCTACATCCAAATGTCATTTTGTCCCGAGACTCCCAAGTTGGAAGTTTCAAAATTCCCAAAATTAGGACTTTGGTGATTTTGGAGGCCCATAACTTTTTGTGCAGACCTTCGATTAAAGTGAAGTCTAAAGCAAAGTTATAACCTTCATTGAGAGATTTTCAATGATATGTGGCACGTCACCAGCACATAAGTAAATTAGGGCGATTCTTGACTTTTAATGGTCATGAGTCAAATTGACATTTTTATTCTTGGCTTTTCTTTCGGCCATAATTAATGTTTTAAGTACTTAAATGAGACGTGCGAGCCCATTTCAAACATTTACGTTCCAAGAGCTTTCCAATGGTATAATGAACTTTTCAATCCAATGAGTTTTGACCCCTGGAATCGCTTTTTGAAAATTTAGAAGTTCATTGGGACTCTAATTCCCAAAGTGCGAGCCCACTTGGGAGTGTGTGGGTTCATTCTCTCATAACCTCTTACACTCCCAGGAGCATGAAATGTGAATCCTAAGTTTCACTTTCGACTCGCACTTTTGTAAACCCTTGATTTGGTCATAAGCCCAAGGCTAGGGTCACGACACAAATCATCCATCGCAACAATTATTCGAACTTCTTTCACTAGAACAACAACCATTGTGCAAGAAATAAAATAAAACTTACCAAAATGCATTTGACAACTAATAAACGAAGTAGCAAAAAAATGGGATTTAATAAACACATAATTAAAAAAACACATATTTGAAAAAACTCAAGTTTGTAAAAAAAACATCAATACAAAATGAATTTTAAGTCAAACACAATGTTCGTGCTAATTAAAAAGAAAGATAACAAACATACAATGTAATCTTTAATATGGGACAAAAAAAACATGACTGAAACCTTAAACCTAACCTAAACCTTTTACTATTGTTCTTTGGTTATAACCAATTTTGATTACATGGTTGATTACAACTTAACGATAAAGAAACATATTCATGCTTCAATGACTAAATTATGGTCCAATAATGAACAAGGTATCCTACGAATTTTACTTATGTAATCCAAGGGTACTTCCGACCTTAATGGTCTCAATTCAAATTTGAAATACAACACTACACAAAACTTTTTCCATTGTTTAAACCATTATTTTCATTTTCACTTCA
>Ga0209611_10003050_pt1 | contig 29304 bp, 12 predicted proteins | sample S1TSphgellanicum_3_FD_187693 | JGI IMG/M metagenome (GOLD analysis project Ga0209611, IMG submission 187693) | Host-associated microbial communities from peat moss isolated from Minnesota, USA - S1T2_Fc - Sphagnum magellanicum MG (SPAdes) (version 2) | ecosystem: Host-associated > Plants > Peat...
TAATCAATAAGGGAAAAAAAGGGGAAAAAAAAAGCATTTTTGCAATTCAACTATAAAAAAATCTAGGCATGGAAAATTCATACAAGAAGTACCTTATATTTACTCACGAAAATGCCCATAAATGGCCATAATGCCCATGCTTTATATATATACTAGGATGGAGTCCATAAGTTGCATGTCCATCACACCCCAACTTATTTGGTGCCACTTCCATAGTGGGTTTTGAAGAAGCCTTCAATAACATGAGCTACCAATAACAACATTCTTCAAGGTGTTTGGGGGGGGGGGTTGCTTTTGTGTAGGGTCATGCCTGGCCTCAGGGGCCCGTTATTTCAGGAACGGACCTACCCTAGGTTGTTACTTTACACCAAACACCTGCCCCCCAAAAAAAAATTGTAAGTTTTGTTTTGGTGAACACATGGAAGTAAGGGGCAGAGTGAAAACTTGACCTGCCCCAAGAAAAACGAGAGGGAAAGAAAAAAACAAATTCAGAATTTAAGTTACAAATTAAGTAAAAGGAACCCCGCTGCTGCTGCCCGATGACCGGGAAAATAATTGAGGCGCGGAGAACGCGGGAAGTGGAGGGGGCGGGGACGGGGACAACGGGGAAGTTCCCAATTTATTTAATTAACAAATTAATTTCCAATTAGCGCTAATTAACTGCTAATTAGTTAATTAATCACGCGAGACCAAAGACGCAAAGCGTGAGGCGAAAGTGGGGATTAGCGCTAATTAACTAGACTAGTCTCTGTCCTCTTGTCGTCGTCGTTGTTGTTGCAAGAAGACGCACTGCTCTTGGATTCCCGTTGTCTTGTCGTTGTGCTTTCTTCACAGCGGCGACAGAAGAGAGAGCGAGACACAAGGACGTGAGAGGCGTTGAGAGTGGGCAAGTTCGCGTGTTTTTGTGTTTATTTTTCCACGCGCATTTGTAGTGCAGGAGACCTCTGAAGATGGAAGCAGAAAGGTGCTTTGTAGCAACAACAAGAGGAGGAGACCAAGGAGAAGCGAAGAGAAGAGAACAAATGCTGCAATAATAATAGTAATAGCTGCAGCAAGTTTCTGCTTGGATCATGGAGCAGGTTTGACAACTTCGTTATAGCTTGAGTCAGCGATAGATACTACTGTTTCAGTGTCGCCTGTTTTTTGTCGTGTTTTGTATTTACGGAGGGACAAGAAGAAGAAGAACAAGAACAAGAACAAGTGGGGAGAGTGTTTTTGAAAAAGAGAGTGTGGAGAGAAGAATAAGAAGGAGAAGAAGAAGCGGAAAGAACTGCAGAAATAATGCGAGATTGGTTTAGGAGATAACTCTAAGCCAAAAAGAGACCGAGTATGGATGGCTCTTTCTTTCTTGTTGCAATGTGGTGTTGATCGGACGTCGTGAGTGCAAGTGCTGTGTCTGTGAAGAGGGAGAGGTGTTAAGGAGAGAAGAAGAAGTAGAAGAAAATGCATTTGTTATGAAGCTGGAGGGGAGAAGAAGAAGACAGTAAGCTCAACGGTTTTTGGTTTGAAGCGAGGAGGAGGAGGTGCTTACAATTTGCCTTCTTCTTGGGCTTGCCGTGGATGCCACAAGCAGCCAGCAGCGTTGAGGATGATCATGATGATGCGTGTTGCAACAGCAGCAGCAGCAGCAGCATTGTGTGTGTAACAAAGTGTGACAGACAGAAGAAGAAAGAGGCGAAGATGAGCTGGAGTTGCAGCAGCCAGAGGATGATGGCGTGCAGCTTTGAAGATACGGAGGAGGAGCTCGACAGACGGATGTGTTGTTGATGTTGGGAATCGGAGAAGGAGTCGAAGAAGAAGAAGAAGCAGCGTCAGCTGTGAAAAAGACAGAAAAGGAGGAAACAGAATGCCCAGGCCTCGCCGTCTCTCGTCTTCCAGCTCGTTGACACGCTCACCGTCTCGCTTGTCTTTCTCTTCCTCATCCGCCGCTGCAACAGCCGTTGCTGCTGTTCGCAATGAGCACACGAGAATCTACACTTGTCTCATTGCCGGCGGGCTTCTGCTCCTGGCGTCCGTGACTTTCCTCCAAGCGCATCTGGCAAGTGCACCACAAGGCTCCAATCTGGATCCTCTGGACAGCGACAGCAATTCAGGTATATACCTTGTTCTCCATCCCCAGTCTTTTTCTAGCAAATCTCAGCTCATCATAGTAGAGAAACCTCAAAGCCTGGGAGTCTCTCAGTGATGATGCACTGGGATGTTGCAAAACACAGAGATTCTGAACGTGTTTTGATGATCATTTGTATGTATTTGTGGCTGCAGTTGCAGAGATTCAGACTTCTTGGTGGGTGACAGACAGAACCAGAGGGGATGGAAGCAAAAGAGAGGAGCTAGTAGTGGTGCCTGATGAGGAAAGAGATGAGCTCCAGAGGAATGGAACTTTGCAAAGAAAAGCAGCATTGGTGGTAGGGGGAGTGGAGAGAGAAGCAGATGGAGTTGAGGATTTTGAAACAGGAGTTGAGGAGGAATTTGAAGAGGAAGAAGAAGAACAGGAGCAAGAGAGCCTTGAAACCGACATTGATGATGCTAGAGACATGGAACTGGGTGATGATGGGATGGAGGAAGTAGAAACCAGAGATGTTGCAGTCAATGGAAGTGCATTGTCCACTGTTCTTTCTGGGCAGCACAATGGGTTGCAGGTTCAGGATACAGCTGACAACCAGCCGATGGAGAAATTGATAGAGACCAATGGTTTGGTTACAGACAGTAATAAGAAGGACAAGATGAATGTGGATACAGCAGCTTGGGACCAAGAAATCAATACAGTTGTTGACAAGAAGCAGCCCCAGCAGCAAGACCATAGATTCAAGATGGTTGGGAATCAGGAAAGTGGCAAAGGTGGGGGAAGGAAAGCAAGACAAGGTGGAACTTTGCAACTAGAGATGGAGAAGAAGAAGCAGGGGTTGTTTTTCTGGGACCACACTCTTGGAGTCAGGAAGAAGAGTCTGAAGAATGTTGAGCACCTTGGTCCTGTACTGAGAACTCCAGGAGGCACAATGAAGTTAGGCACTGCTGCCACCAACAAGGGCCTGCTAGATTTGGAAAAGCATGAAGCTGTGCTCAATGGGGCTGCTGTCGCAAAGGTTTCATCTCAGCAGCTACGAGGATTTAAGGAGTTTGTTGAGAACTGGAAAGAACAGTACAACAGTGATGATGAAACACTGGATGAGGAAGTGCAGAGGCAACTTGAGGATGTGGTAGAGATTGAGGATGCCCTGCTGCTCAATGAAGATGGACCAGTTTATAAACCTGTGCCAAGGTTGCCAGTCGAGATAGCAGGCAAGTATGCTCAGAAGGGAGGAAGTTCTTATGACCCAATTAACCCAGTCAACATCCCAATGTTGCAAGACCCTGACACAGGCCCTGACACATGGATGACCAAGAGTGACAAAGCCATGCTGAAAGCTTTGCGAGTTGATGGCTATGGCCAGAGTGTTCCTCTTCAACCCAAGTACCTAAGAGGTATGGATGTTATCTCAGCACTTCATGCCAAAAAGGGGCAAGAAAGCAAGAGAAAGCTGGATGAGGGTGCACAAACTCTAGGGGTGGTGGCTCTTGTTGGGGTTGAGGCTGTGGGTATCAAGAAGGATCAGGCAGCTGAGATCCCCAGGGAAGGCAAACATGAGATGCTTGAGACTCACTATCAAGAGAACATGCCACATGATACAACCACCATGATCTCCAGTCAAGGCTTGCAGTCAAGAGCTAACACTCAAGGTCTTACATACTGGCGTCATGTGCCAGGAACTCGTCCTTCACTAACCTTCACTGCATTCATGCAACAGTTCCTGCATCAAGATACCTGCTCCATACGGGTATTCATGGCATGGACCACTCCCCCATGGTCCTTGACAGTCCGTTACCAACGAACGCTGGAGAGTCTCTTCCATTTTCACCCAAATGCTTGTGTTGTTGTGTTCTCAGAGACACTTGAAAGGGACTTCTTCAAAACTTTTGTACAAGAAGGGTACTCACAAACTTCTTCTACATTGTTAACTAATAGCCCAAAGTTTCTGTTTCAGACTCCATGGTTCAGCCAGAAGTTGGAATTTATATTAGAGCATGGTATCTGTCAGTTGCACTGAATTCTCAAGTGGGTTTCTTATTCAGGTTCAAGGTGGCTGTTGTCCAGCCAGATCTGCAGGAGCTCTTAGCCAACACTCCAACAGACATATTCACAACTGTTTGGGTGCGATGGCGTGAAATTCCATTATATTACATCCATTACACAGACCTGTTGCGGCTGGTTGCCCTCTACAAGTAAGTCATATGAAGTGATTGTTGGAAATTTTGAGAAATTTGAATAGGAATTGGTACTTTAGCAGGAAGCAAATTTCCAGATCTTCTTTGTCTGATAGCAGAGTCAATTGAAAATCTTATCAATTCCTTGTTTCTTATGTGTGTCAATTCCTATCAATGCTTGTTCCACACTTGTCTCCTGGCTTACCTTCTATGCCCTTGTGTGTCCCTTGCACTCAAAGTTTCATGTACTGCACTTGTCCTTGGGAAGGACTTCGAAATCTATTGCAAGCAGCATCCTGCTTGTCCTCTGCCATTCTTTTGCAAAGAGATATAGGAAGCAGGAACTAAGGTCTCAATAACTGTCTGTTGTCACATATGTGCAGATATGGAGGAGTATATATGGACATGGATGTGATTCTATTAAAGCCCTTGGACTCTCTACACAATGCAATTGGATCTGAGATGTTGGCAAATGGGGAGGTCCGCCTGAATGGTGCTGTCATGGTCTTCAATAAGTCTAGGTCTGTCTTTGACCATGCCATTCTGCTATCATGTTCTCTTTGACAAGCGTTGGGTTGTTCACATGTTTACTTTGAATTTACTGATTTATGAGGTTCAAGTGCACATAGCATTGAACAAGTACGAAGCTTCAATTCAACTGTAGAAATCCATGTGGGTTGGATCTGATTAATCTGTGCCCCATTTGTGCCCTTTTGCAGTCCGTTTCTAAGAGAATGCCTGGAAGAATTTACAGCAACATATGATGACACATTATTGGAGTGGAATGGAGCAGAGCTTGTGACACGGGTTGCCAATTTTTCAATTGGAAAAGGGGGGAAAAAGTGGAGGGAGGATCCTGAAGCCCTCCAGATTCAACTCCCCTTTGCTTTCTTCCCACTCCCATCAAGTAGCATCTTAAGGTATGATGCAACATTTCTCGGTATAGCTGTCCACTTACCTACTGCTTGAAAATCAGAGCCCTTGTGCAGTTTTTCTCCTTGCTAAAAGGGTTCAGCAATCTAGTGGGAGGCCATCCAGCAGCTGGCACTTTAAGAAGAAGGTTGTTTGAGGCTGACTCTGTTTTCCTTGATCAGGTACTTTGTTGCGCCAACAGACAAGCAGCAAGAAGAAGAAGAAAAACAGCTTCTGGGAAAAATATTTGAGGAAGCCTTCACAACACACTACTGGAACAGATTGACTGCACAGTTAGTCCCAGAGAATGGAAGCCTAATCGAGACTGTTTTAAATCAACATTGCCTTATTTGTACTGACATCCTATGACATGAAAGTGTCCTGGTACTCTTTCACCTTACGATCTATCACATTTCACTAGTGAAATTCTTTCATATCAGTGAAGAAGATGAAAAAATGTAAATTCACCCCCTACACAAGACATCATCACCTAGCCTTGCCTTATGCAGCTAGCAGTGCCAGTGCCTGTGCCTAGTTACTCATTAGTCTACAGTACTCCTTTCAAGTAAATGCTCATTCAGCTAATGCAGGAGCTAGTGTTCAGGTCACAAAGCTGAAAACAGCAAAATTGAACATGCTAGGGGAAGAAGCTCAGCAGTCCAGACACAGCATTTGAGACATTTTGATCAGTTCACTATCTCAAAGAACTGGCACCAAGTATAAATTCTTCTTTTGTAACTTTGTACATGTGCAGAAAACCTGGCAATAATCTGGAATGTCGGCAGTTGTAGATTCTTTGGTCTCTTTTTTCTTGTCTTGTCTAATAGTAGCATCCATCTCTGCCTCCTTTCCTCATGGTTGTTAAGTGTGAAAGGCGAGAGAAGGAAAGTTCTGTCATTAGCTCAGAAAGAGTTTAAAAATGCTGAATTCCACAAGGTGCAATAGAAGAATGGGCATGCAATGAATGGTGGGGATTGGGTAAGATAGACTATCGAAGGAGGAGGTGGGTAGAACATTGGACTCATCGAGAAACAATGATTCATAAATATGATTCATAATTTAAATGTGACAAAGTGATCAAAGCTTCATGCACAATGAATGCATGATGAAGAACATAATTGAATTTCAAATCATCAATGATGTGAATGACATGAATTTTGAACACACCCCATCTGCCTCATTGAATATATATGATCATCAATTGATAATTCACTAATCAATCCAGTCATATGTAACCAAGTGGGAAGTGAGATAGTTACTCAATGATTCAATAATCACTCCAATTATATGTAGCCACACGGACACTTGAGATATTTGCTTAATGGTTTAATAATCAATCTAGTCAAATGCAACCAAGTTGACATTTGAGATATTTGTTTATTGCATTCATCAAATATTGCACAAAAATAATTGAAAGATGATCAACCTTTCAAACCCCTTCCCCCCTCCCCCCCTTCCTCCCCTAAATCAAACGTGTAGAATGGACCTTGAGTGAAATGGATGAAATTCCCCATAAGATTAATGAAAGATGAACTTGAAAAGCACATGATGCTAATAAAAACTACAACTTAAAGTGATTTGTAAGCATTAAACCATTATTATCAATGTGTGTCATAACCTAATGTCAAATTGTGGGAATGTAAAAAAGGAGCCCTCAAGATTTTCAATTGCATTTTTGTTCTACCTTTGGAGTTGGAAGTTTTAAAGTCTCTTGAATTTTTCGATGAATGCATGTTGAGGATCAAATCTTGTGATATCAAAAGATCTTAAATTCATTGGAAAGATCTTGAAAATTAATACAATAAGTTGGCATCACATTCTAAAGACATAAAGTATTGTCATTTTTTTGGTTTTTGTATATTTTGGTCCTTCACTGGGTTGAAGATATCTTGTTTGTTGACATTGTAATGATGTTGCATGAACAATAACTTACACAATCCAGAAGGTATTCTTTAATCTATCAGAGTAATTTCCACCATGTGGAAGTTACCCACCAGCATGTCTTTCTTCACTATCCCTATCATTACGATGTTATCCCTCTGCAATGTCATTGTCACAATGGCGCTTTTATGTAGGATAAGGGTTTGCTAATAGACCCTTCTCCTATACATGCATGGTATTTAAAAGTTATTTGGGAAGGAAACGTTGAAAGTGCATTTGCCAAAATGAATTTTGACCATTTGAATGACAATTTGAGAGGTTAAATCATGTTCAATTGAAAATATTGATATGGAATTGAAAAGATCTTTCTAAAGAAAAATAAGTATCCTAGTTACATATCCTGCCATTGGATCTTTATATTGTTGAGTTTGGATAAGTTTTGAAAAAGTTATGAGCTTCTAAAATTTTAAGAATCATAACTTGACAATTTGGGGACTCCCTATTTCAAAGCTCTCACACTTTTGTTATTTCAATTTAGGTGTGGAAAGTTGCAATGTATATTATATGGATGAAGGTGGCACATCCTCTCAAGTTTGGCCCACGATGAATCTCATGAGTCCATATGACCTCATAACTAAATTAAGTGTGTACAAATCACAAAGTTTTGTGGTGGGGCTTGCAATATTACACAAGACATTAGCATTGAAGGCAAAGTAGGAAGAAGAAAAAGATGAAAATGAAGATGTAGAGATTTTATTATCTCTAATTTTATTGCATTTGGTTTGGTGAAACAAGGGATGGGAAATGGGGCAAGTTTGTGTTTGAGTGAGATGTGGTGGTCATCACCACACCCACATGCAAGGTATTGGTTTTGTCATTGCTCATCATTTTGCATTAGGAGGTGTTTCAATTGTTATTTCCTCTTGCTACTAATTGATCAATTTTTGCTCTCACAATATTAAAGGCAAAACCCCACATTCATTCTCATCAAAACTTACTTTGTTAAAGAATTGGTTGCATATTTATCTAGTATAACAATTGGATCCTCTTACTCTTTTTTGTGTGCTTCTTTATGCATGTCATGCCCCTTTTTTACATCATGTTATTACAATGATAATTTCGAATTTTGAAAGAATTCTCTTATTTGCTACTTCTTTCAATTTGTTTGCCTAAATGCAATCATGATCAAATAAAATATTCATTGTTCCTTGGCACAAAAAATTACAAGTAATCACAAAAAAAAAAGTATTATTTCATTTAATGACGAAGATAATAATAATCTTTCATTTTATTATTGCAATATCAAATTATCACATCTTCAAATATATTTAAGTGAATTTTTTTTTAATTCAAATTAATGGGAGTCTAAAAAATACTTATGTATTGTCAAATTATGCATACTATAGTCATAATATATCAAACTTTTAATGCAAAAGTAGTTTCAAACACCATATTGTCCAATCAATTTCTAATTTACTTCTATGATACTAAAAAATTTCAAATTTTATATTCAAGTTATTATAAACTCAAAGAGGAGCAAATTTTTCATCATTTTATTTACAAAGGTTTGTAATCAATTTTCTTCTATTTATGTCAAAAAAAATCTTAATTTTAAATTGGATTTTGGGTGGACTTTTTTTTTTGTCTACCTTACCTTGTATATACATGCCTCTTCACCCTCCACATCCATGTCTTGAATTTTGCTAAGGCATACATCAAAAGGCCATTTCACTCAATTGCAATCTAAAATATTCATAATATGGTTGTTCTTCTATTTTGTTTGGTTCTCTTCTATCCCGTTTTGTCTTATTGTGAAGTGCAACTTTGGAAAAGATAATCAAAATTTATGCTTGTTCAATTCATATTCTTATGTCATCCATCAAACAATTACATTGGGGTCTTTGATGATTGGATTCTTTTTGTAAGGTAGGGAACTCTTGAATATTAACAATTCTTCTACTTATGTCCCAAGCTGAATATTAAAAAAAAACTCTTTTTGTTATGATACAAAGCTTAATAAAAATCAAATAAAATTAATTATAATTTGACAAGCTAACTATTATTTAATAATTTTATGTTGATACAAGACAAATTAACATCTATCATTCTATTTTAAGGAAAATAGAATTACATAATCAAATTAATTTTTTTACAAATAACCGATTTAAAAAGTAAGCCACAAGCATGCATCCTTAAAAAAAGACCTTGAACAATCAATGGAGCTTTTATCAATACTAAAACCATAAATCAAAGAATTAACAATCAAGAAAATTTCACTAAACCTTGGAACTAACATGTTTTAATTTTTTAAGATATTATATAAACCTAAAACTAAAAGTTATCTTACTCCTTAACTAAAGATTAATCAAAATGGCCTAACCTAGACTAAACAATTTTGTTTAAAATATAAAGTTTGCCAACATTTATTTTCATGTAATGTAAAAACTTTATGCACATTATGATTTTTTTTTAAAATCTGAAGGCAAATTAATGTTTATGTGAGATTGAAAAAGTTGTAATTTTATTAATCAAAACATGTATATTATATTTTTATTATATAAAAAATGGTACCCTCAATTTTTGGTGAAAAAAGTTGTAATTGCCTACAAATCATGGAAATGGACTCATGTGTTTGTGAATTCTTTTGTTGTTCATTTTCACATATTTGCCAAATCCATACACAACTTATATGATCCCCTTGTTTCTTTGCTCAAACTTGTGCAATGGGCATGATTGCTTATGTCATGTCCTTAAAGGTATTTTATGCTTACATAGACCCCTTGTTGTCTTGATAGGGAAGATTCACATTGTATCAAAACACCAAAATACACAAGAAAATTGAATTTAATTAACCCTTAAATGTTAAGATAGTTCAAATTTACATTAAAAAACAACCCATATTGGGCATGTTTGATGTTTAAGGGTTAATGCATTTGAGAAATGTCAAGTTCCAAAATAAATGCAAAATAACGACTGAATGGGCTTGAACATTACAAGTTCCAAAACAAGCACAAGACAAAAGCTTATGAAGTCAACCAATGTAAGTTCCAAAACAAATACAAAACAAAAACAAAAAATCCATCCCCACCCTAACTTCCAAATGATCCAAACAAACCCTAATCCTAACCACATGATTAAAATGAAACCTTTTAGTAAGAGCATGACTAAAATATCACCCAAACTACTTTAATGTAGGTAAACATTAAATAGGAACAACAAATTCAATCCAACACCAATTTCGATGCATTTGTAAAACAATGCCCAACAAGAAAAATATTTTCAATTTTTTAAATTATACTCAAACTATGATTAACATTTTAATTATCTTCCTTACACAATATTTTCAAGGAAAAAAAATGATCTACTAATTAAAATCTCTTATTTCAACCAAGGGGTTACAATTTGATATTTCTTTCAAAAAAAATTCTCCTTCCATGAATGAAATGGATGGAAAGAAAAAGCCTTTAAGCAATTTCTTCAAGCTAAATGCCCTAGGGAAAAAGAGATTTTCCTTGGGGAAGAAGCAAAATAATAATCCCAACCATGTTTCCCTTAAGGAAAAGGGGATTTAGTTGATTCAAGGAGCAACTTCCCTTGAGGAGAAATGGATAGCCAAGGCAAAACCACACCCACATTGGTACCAATTACCATGATGAAGACAACAAATGAAGAACATCTTCAATTTAGTCCCATTATTTTAAAGTAGGGAAATGTGGGTCTATAGGAAACCCACCACAAAAATAAAATAATCTTTAATGGAGATCACAAAACATTATTTACCCCCCATTGAGCATTATTCAATGCCTTTTTTGGGCCTAACAATGCAACCCTACAGAAAATCGTGTGGTTATGGAACAAGGTTTAACTTTTTGACCATAATACTTATATAAATAGAAAAGAAATCAAATTTTTTACAACACCTAAACTTATGCAAGTGGTTAATATCATGTTTTATGCTTGGGAGGTTCAAATTTCAAATCCATCCCAAATCAAAAAAATTATCAAATAGACATAAAATTTTAAAAACCTTGACAAGATCTTTTGTTGAAAAAAAGAACATGCAACACAGTTTTATGTAGAACCATGTAGGGCCGAAAAATAAAAACATGTGTAAGATGGTCAAAAAACGTAACTAGGAACCAAAAAGGGTGTCGAATGTTAAACATAATTAATTAAAACAATTTTTTAAAAAATATTACCATTTAAAACCATAGTGATCATGGCAAGTTGGTCTTTTTTCCCTAATATGAATTTCAAAGAACTTAGAGTAAAAATTCATTTGATCCAATTTGAAATTTTGGTTTTAAATTAAAATGTTTGAAAATGTACACATACTATGTTAGATGGAAACAATTTTGATTGAAAAATATATAGATGACGATAACATATTAACCACACTCAAAAAACATTCATACTTTTAAAAATGTGGAATTTTAAAACTTTAAAAATTCAAAGAAGTTTCAAAATTGCTTCAAAATTTTAGAGCTTCAAGAGTCTTTTACCACATATAAATGGGTTATAATGTACATGATGTATGAAAAAAAGTTATAGTAATATAATAAAATTAAAGAATGTGAAATTTTAATTTTTAGTGATGATTTAAAATTTTGATCATTTTTCAAGATGAAACATTGAATATGTAAGGAATATGCACATTTTTTAAAAATCATATTTATTCAATAATGACTAACAAAAAAAATGTGATGCATTGGGGAACATTTAAATATTTTTAAGAACAAGTTACAAAAAATTTCATTTAAAAATTTATTTGCATGTAAAAAACATTTGGGAAAAAATATGTGCAATCCTTTTTCGAAGTAATCCCTTTGGCTCCTAGTTATAGGTTTTGATCCAAGGAGACAAGAAAAATAGAACAAATCTTGATGGGGGTATTTAGCGTCTCGTGTGGAAACCCATTATGGAATAAACATAGTCCCACTAATAAATTTACATCATTTAAAAATATCCCCACTAATAAATCCACATCATATTTGATATTATATTTAATTTTAAGGCAATTTTTATGGTTGAACATTGTTCATAGAATTAGGAACCTTGTTTCTTATTCCTTGCAACACATTGTAGCCACTTCAAAGAAGTAAGTTTTAAAAAAAATTATTCCTTCTTTTTACAAAAAACGTCATAATATTGATTATTTGTCTTCACCTCGAAATGGTAGAAGTAGGGGGGCAACAAATCCCTGTGTGTTTTGTTTTTTTCATGTAGCAAGAAATGTTGAGAACACATTGTGCCTCCCATGTTGTCGTTTGCTTGAAAGAAAATCAAAGGAGGGGCATCACACCCTCTTCCTCCTCGTTTTCTTGTAGATACAAAACCAACCAATACTTTGGGGAGGGCAGCACATGATCCCCCTCATTGTTGTTATCTTGCAACAACCCTTATAATGTGCCCCCTTTGTACTTCAACTTGCAACAATGGTACAAGGGGCTAACAAGTCCTCTTGTGTTTTTTTCTTCATGTAGCAACAAATGTCGGGGAGGGCAACATGCCTCCCAAGTTTTTTTTCTTTCTATAAGAACACTTGAATTGATGAATTGGTTTTGGTGGTTTGATTTGAATGTTGCGGAATGGATGGGGTTGTTCAAACTAAGCAAGCGGGAGGAAGTTGGCTATTTTTATGGAAATAAATAGGGAACCAAGGAATCATAAAAGTGGAGGGAGATAATGGCCCACATTTCCTTACTTTGAAACTTTGGACCCACACATTTCTCCTTTAAAACAACGGGACCAAATTGGGATTGAACTGAAGATGTTTTTCATCCATTATCTTCATTGTGGTAATTGGTAAAAATGTGAGTGTGGTTTCACCTTGGCCGAAATGGATTAAGTTCCCTCAAGGAATAACTTGGAGCAACTTCCCTTGGGGAACAACTTGTCGAATGTTTGACAAGGAAGTTCAAAGGTCAAATGTTGTTCAAATCAAACATTTTTATACCATTGGGGAGTTCTCAAAACATAAATATTTGAAATGATCTTCCATTCTTAATTTGAAGCTATAACAAAAAGGAAGTTTAGGAATTGAAAAAGGGATTAAGTTTATTTCTCCCTTGAGGAGTAGGGGAATTGCTTTCTTCCTCAAGGAAGATGGGGACTAAATTACCTTCTCCAAAAGACCTTTTTTCTTTAGGAAAATGGGATAAGTTGCTTTGAGGAACAAATTTTCCCTAGAGAGCAAGTTCTTGAATATTTGACAAAAAAATTAAGGTGACGGAACATTTTCCAAATCAAATGTTACTTATATCATTGGAAAGTTTTTGAAATGTAAATATCTAAAATGATCTTGCATTTTTTATTAGAGATTATGAATTAAAAATTATGACGAAAAGAAAAATCGTGTGTCAAATTTTCCAAGCGCCTTCCTCCCCTTGGAGATGGCAACTCCCTCCTCCCTAGGGAAAAAAGTCAATTTAATTTTTTTTTAAATTCCCAACTTTTTTTTTCATCATAGTTTTAGCTTATAATTTTAAATCAAGAATGCAATTTCATTTTAAATATGTACTTTTTGAGAACTTTTTATTGATATAAAGAATGTTTGATTTGGACAACATTCACCCTTTGAACTTTCTTGTCAAATATTTGAGAAATTGTTCTTTGAGGCAACTTAATTCCCCCCAAGGAGAAGGGAACTCCATTTCAACCTAACTCCATTTCAATTTAATCCTTTTTTAAACTCCCAATTATTCTTTTCATCATAACTTTTAATTCATGGCTTCAATCAAGAATGCAAGATCATTTTCAAGAAAGTTTTCCCATGATATAAAATAAATGTTTGATTTGGACAAATTTATTTCTTATATTTCTTTTCAAACATCTACGAACTTGTTCTTGAAAGCAAGATAGTCCTTTTACTCTCAGGAAAAATTGATCTCCTAAACAACTCAGTCATTTTTTCCCCATGGGAAAGTTGTTGCATAGGAAAACTTAGTCTTTTTCTCCTCAAGAGAAGTTGCTCCCTTGAGGCAACTTAGTTCCCTTCTCCCTAGGGAATATGACTAGGGCCACCATTTTGTCATAAAAGTCCCTTTTTCCTTAGACCATTTAGTTTGAAGAAGTTGCCCAAATTCCTTTTTTTTCCCTTTCATTTGCTTCATTGAAGGACAAAAAAAAGAGAGAGAAAATCAAAACTTGAAGAGAGAGAGAAATACAAAACCTTTGGACTATTGCAGGAAGATGTCTGACTCATTGCAACATAGGATTGTGAGCTCCTCTCCTCATTCTCATGTGAAGAGAAACACTCAAAATTTGTGAAGGATACTAGAGTGATAGGTAAGAAGAGCTCTACTAAGTAGAGCTGTAAATGCCCTTGACTCTTTGGCCTCCCACCCCAATGCCCCATTTGTCCTTTTGGCACTGCTGATGAGTGACTTGAAATCACCTAAGAAGTCATATATGTACCTACCACCATTCTGTTTTCATCCATCTTTCCTAGGCTTGGATGAAAACAGAATGGATGAAAAATAGGCATTAGACATCTTTCCTGTAGTAGGCTAAGCATTTATGACAGCGCCTTCTCCAAGAGTGAGAAATCTGGGCCCCAAATAGTTAGTAGAATGCTGCCACTCCCAGGACTTCTCAATGCTCATACTTTTATTATCTAGTGGGGGCAGCTATGCCTCTTTGACATGGGAAAAAGCAAGTTCTAGAAACTTGGATACCTACCTCCTCACCTAGTAGGTGGCTTAGGTAGGTAGGTAGGTAGGTAGATAGGTGTCCAACTAGTTTATCTAGTAGATATCCTTACCTAAATAATTAACCACTTACATGCCCTACCTACTTCCATATGATGCTTTTACCCACTTACACAGGTAGTTACTAGTTACCTAGTTTGGGGAAGGGGCTATAGTAGGAGAGTATATAGGTAAGGTTACCAAGGTGGAACTTTGGTAACCTCTCTTGCAAACCCTCCTACTTCCGCCTCACGCTACCTAGGTAAATAATAACTATCTATGGATGTGGGTACCTTAGTATCATAGGTAAGGAGGTATGTGAGTGGGTATGTAGGTTGCTAAGTAGGTAATGCGCTTGGTTACTATTAAGTGGGTAGATCCATGTGAATGGCTAGTATGGTCCCTTTCTCAGCTTGGCATTCCAAAGTGAAGCTTATTTGACAATAATGATCACTCCTAGCCCTCTTTGGTAAGTATAATGAAAACTAATTGTGATACCTCCTCATTGGCCTTTTGTAGCTTCAATGCAAATGGAATTAGCAATACAAGGGGATTAATTTGTAGTGGCCACATTACCCTTGAGAGTTTTACATTGGGGAGGGGGGTGGGGGGAAAAAAAAAACTTAAGAACAAACCCCTTAGGAAATTGTTCAGGACATTGCTCCATTGAGTAGCTGCACTTTTAACTTGTGAAGGTGCACTTGCTTTCCATTAGCACGACCCTCCCAAGCTGAAGGTGCAGCTAGAGTTCCTTTCTATGAAATGCCCATGTCAAAGGTGCAGTTAGGAAGAGGGGGGGTTTGAAGCTGCAAGTCTTACAAATGTGGAACAATTGAAGTCAAAACTCATTTCTAGAACATTTTTAAAAATTCATCAAAATGGATGATAATCATGCAAGATACTAATTAATAAGTAAGTAATGTTTCAACAATTCACAACAATCAATGAAACATTTTGGGGAAACTACTAGGTATATGGATGATATAAAATAGTCATGGTTTTTAGTTGGAAGCCAGATACCCACATCCCTTTTTAAAATAATAACACACATATAAATAATGTCTGCCTATGTTTATATTTCTTTGTGTACTTCAAAGGTTCAGTCCCAGTAAAAAAGCTTATTTGGTGGGTCCATTGATGAGCAATCCATCATATGCAACGAACCATTGATGAAGCCTCCTTGGCACATCTACCCATTTTTTACCAAGTTTTTCTTTTTAAAATTCTGAAATTTCTTAGAAAATCGCTTTATTCTCCAATCCAAATGTATATGTTTCAAATGTGAAATTTCCATTTATATAGTTGTATTTTAAAAATTCAAACCATTTTGTACATGATTAATTGGTCACCCAATTGAGACTCCCAACCTCCAAACTCCACTTGCAATTTCATTTTAAAGTTCCCATCAATTGTTTCAAATTGGTTTAAGCTACCTTAGGCATGTACTACTACTACCCATACTAATCTAAAAAGGGCACATTGCATATTGCCTATGTTTGTTTGTATTCCGCCCCCCCACCCCCCCCCCCCCCCCCCCCCAAACCAAGAAGTTAGGGTAACACAATGTTGATTGGGCCAACTATTTAAGTTGCTTATCACAATTAATATTTCATATTGTACTTTTTTTAAAGATAAAAGCATATTACAACAAATCACAATTTATTTCACTTTTAAAAATTGATATTTTTTTGAAAAATGATATTTGTCAACTTGACAAATGAGTCAAGTTGCACAAATCGATTCCAACAATCGATTTCAACATGTCCAATTTGACTAGATTTTCGGGCTGAATTTTTTGTGAACTGAATCTTTTGATCAAGTTTGTTTCACAAAAATCCAATAAAAGATCAATGGCCAGAACCATCACAGGGGAGACAAAAAGGGAAGGCCAAAGAAAGGCCAAAAGTCGAACAGCCCAAGTTTGTTTTACTCGTCAAATGAGAGTGGGTAATGAGAAAATATATGATTTGTTATATATGATTTGTTATGGGTAATGAGAAAATATATGATTTTTTAAATTTTAAAATAAATATTCATGAAAAATCACTTCATGGTGGTTTGACTCTAGGAACACGGATGGAGGGTTTGAAATTCGAAGCACGGGTCTGCACGTTGCGCGTCGCACTACTTCCTTCGCGCTGCTGCACGAAACGCTTCCTCCTCCCACCTCCTCTAGATCCACACATTTGCATCTGGTTTTTGCATTGTGTTTTGCTCTAGCTTTGAAGATTCAGTCTCCATCTACAGATCAAAGCTATTGGGTCCTTTTAACTAGGGCAAGAAGAAGCTCGACGGCACAGAGAGAGAGAGAGAGAGAGAGATTTGGTAGTTGGTGGATTAAGAAAAATGCACGATTTTTGCTTCACGTACCCTTATGGGTTCCTGGTGTTGATCGGAGGCTTGTTAGGATTTTTGAGGAAAGGAAGCACCACCTCGTTGATGGGCGGAGTTGGGAGCGGTTTGCTGCTTCTCCTCGCCGGCTATCAGAGCCACCAAGCCTTCTTGAAGGGTTCCAAATCCGCTGCCGCTCTGTTTCTGGAAACAGGTGTCTCACTCTGCCCTCTTCAAAACCTCCTTCTTCCTCCTTTCTCTATATTTATTTAAAATTTTCCTTTTTTCAGGTTTCCTTCCTGCTTTCTTCAGGTGTTTCTTACGGCATGCAACAGAGAAATGATTTCTTAGGTGTCACGTTTTTTTAGGGTTTCCAGAAATGACTCTGTCAGTGTTCTCACTACGCAAATCCTTATTTATCAAAATTTTCAAGGTCTTTTTATTCCACCTTCTTATCCATCTTCAGTTTATGAAAAGGATCTAGATGTGATGCCACATATTGCATGAAATTCTTTGCTGATTCCTTCCTCAAGTGTAAGCTTAAAATTGCTCTGGTATGTCTGCTCCCATTATTCAAGCAGCTTTTGCTTATCTAATACTGTGAAAACTACTACTGCAATTGATAGCCAGAGCCAATAAGTATTTCTCACATCAACACTGGATATTCATAAGCATTAGTGGGAACTGCTGAAATTCTGCTCTTTACAGCAGGGGACATACATATCTGAAGGAATCATCATCATCAGCATCAATCAGAAAACTGTCAAAGTTGTATTACTATTCTTCAGGCCATTATGGAACATGGCAGTACAGTGCAGTGACTGTCAAAACCATAAATCCTGAACTGATTATCCAAGGAGTGCCTGTGTGTTTGTGTGTGTCTGTGTGTTGATGCGTATGGGCAAGGACAGTGGTTTCTTTGGCCTTGACATGGGTGATGGGTCAACGTTATCTTGCAACGTCCAAGTTTATGCCTGCAGGCTTGGTGGCAGGTCTAAGGTCTGTGTTCCCTTGAATGACTCATCTACTTTGTTTAGCATGTTTTTAGGGTTTCCAGCAAAACATCATACTCTGTTTTATTTGTGAACATGAATGACGAAGAAGATCATGTCAGTTGTGTTTATTGGGAAGAAAATGACATACTGAGAAGTGGAATATTTTTCAGCTTATGGAACTGAACTGTTGTTTGCAGTGGAATCATGGCGCTGTTTTATCTTTATAAGGTGGCCACTGGAGGCAATCACATTGTGAAGAAGGAGACTTGATCTACTTGTGAAGCTGCAGTTGCTCCACTCATAGTTTTGCTAAGAGCCAAGATTGTGTTGGTTGGTGTTGAGAGGAGTGTGTTCACATGATTACTTTGCCATGTTCTAAAAAAGCTATGATACTGTGTCAACCGTGGGTGTAGTAGTAGTTGCTGGAAGAACCCTTTTCATCTTTGTTTGCTGGGATCATGTATGGTGCTCAAAGCTTGATTCTAATATGGCTATAAAGGAAGTGATTTTGAGAGGAAATTTGAACTGATCATGCTGTGTACAACCATTTGAGAGGTAGATTGGATGGTAACCTGGTGGCAGGGGCACAAACTGGTGGAGCCACTTCCTTACTAGGGAGGCTTACCTGGTGTAAACCACTAGGCAGAAACATTTTTCTATCATCCTGTCAGGGGAGGTTAATGTTTTGAAGCGCCTCTGCAGACCAAAGGGAATTTTCTGCATTGTGGTTTACATGGAATTGACAGCTATTTTTGTTACCGGATTACTGTGACGTCATTGTGTTATATTAGAGATTCAGTGATTCAAGCGATCCCTTCCTAATGTCCCAGTTTATTGAGTGGGTCTAATCAAGTGAATGGTCATGTAGACAAGTGAATGGAAACTCAGTGACCTCACAGATGGTTCTGTTAATTGGAGTATGATTATCTGGAGGATGATGTGCTCAAAGTTCCCAGGTTCTTGCTTACCAACTTGAAACACCAGTTTCTGCAGCTCTACCAAAGAAAACTATCAATTGCTGTATCTGATGGCATGATTGGTGTGGCTTTATGGAGTTAGAGACTACAAAACAAAAACAATCCAACCCCTTTGTTGGCCTGACTATTTCTGATCAAGTTCCATTGGCACCAGTTTGTCTCTACAGTTTGCTAAAGTTGCAAGTTTATCAAAGGCTGCTTTGATTTTATTTGCACAAGTGGGTTGCAAGCAAGAAAGGCAGAAATATTCCACTAAGTAATTTGTTAGTTAGGGTTGATCATCCAAATGCATGTCAACCCTTGTTCTATCAGGGTACATGTTAATTTATGTTCTCATATCCATGTAGATGGGTAGGGAAGGGGGTGAGGTAGTTAGGGCTTGAATGAGGTAGGTTCCAACTACACAAACCTACAACTATTAGGCTTTGCACAAGGAAAACTGAGATGGGCTTGTGAAAAAAACTTGGGAGAGACAAGTTTTGGAAATGGGAAAGACAAAATTAGGGTTTTGCACGAAGGAGAAAAGAGATGGGCTTGGAGTATCTAATCCACATCCAAACCTCCAATTCCCTCTTATACAAATCCTTCAAACTTTTTGTTAGGTGTTGAATCAAGGGGTTGGGACAAGGAGCAGTTACACCAACTCTCTTGGATGGATGTTTGTTTTGTTTTCTGTCCCAAACCAGATCCAGTTTGCTATCTATCTACCTATGTTCAGGATGGAGCTATGTACCAAATTCCCATTATCAAGCATCATGTAACTTACCTCCATTGGATTTTCCCTCACACTTGTAAAGGTCACAAACTGGAGTGGTTTAGAATAATCATGAGATAGTATAGTTATGCACCTCCCTTCAATTATGAGCTTGGTATCACCCCAAGATGAGTTTTCAATGATGAATAACAGCTTTGACCTCATGTAAATTATTACCCATTACAACCCACTATCACCCAAACGCTTGAGAACTCAGAAGTGAGTAATATTACCAAACTAGGTTAGTCTTTTATCCCTAACCTGCAAAGCCCTAACCAGTTTGAAATATTTCTCCTAGTTGGAAATTAATTATCTCTAAATATGGACAGATACTTGTCTATAAGAGAGCCATCTCCATTGGCATGCTCCAAAAGCCCCTAAAACAGAAATATTTTTTTTGACAAGGGTGGATGTTGTGAGAACACAACCCTGCCATTGATGAAAAATGCAATTTTTGTTTTGAGGCCTTGTGAAATTTTGCATTGGGCATCACACAACTTGGTGCACTATGGAGGGCTCCATAGTGGAGTTGCAAAGGTTGGTGATGGGTGCTCAATGATATGCTGTTACCGTGGAGGTTTACAAGGAGGAAAATTTTGGAGCCTCTTCTTTTTACCATTGTCAAATCCGGAGGAAAAAAAACTTGTAATTTTTCTTGAAGTTCATGTATGGTTTGCACAAAGGAATATAGATACCATTTGCCAAGATGTAACAGTATCAAGGGTAGACATTGTTATTGACTTCATACCTCATATCACTACTTACCTCATATAGCATGCTTGCAACCATTGGTGATTGGTTTAACACATTAATGTCATGGTTTTCACACAATAACCCAAAAAATGTATGCCAAATCCAAAGAGATTGGTCTCCAATTGCCTCCATAATTATGGGCATCTTTCATCTTTGTTTTGAAATTACCCTTGCCATCCCAACTTGGCAATTCTTCCACATGTAGTGCATATAATCTAGACTTGTAAACATACCTAGAAAACCTTTATTTGCATTGATTTTCAATTGGTTTTCAATGTTTTCTTTCAAGGGTTTTCAAACATACATTGGCTGAAAATTTGCAATTACACCACATGTGCACAAATTGCTTCATGCCTTCCATTGCCTTACTCTTGATAAGATGATAATATACATTTACTACGTCAACCCTTGTTATTATACAAGGATGTGAAGTGCAACTATGCATTTTTGGATTGAAAACAACTCAAGGCTTTCTTATGCAATCTCATATTTGCAAGAAAATAATCATAAATATGAACAACTTGCAATATTTTGATAAAAAGTTAACACTTGTCCTATATTTACACTTGAAAGGTTTTTCACCATATATATTGGTGGAGCAAAAAAAAATTTAAATGTGTGTTCTGCCCAAGCTCCTTATTTCTTCATAGGTTCTCAATATACCATGCCAATGCCTTTCATCTTTCAAAGTTTGAACAAGTTGTTCCAAACCTCCATATAGAAACAACTTTTCCCCGTCTTCATCACCAAGCCTCTTTTCAATATCAACAAACAACCTTTCTTTCGATTTGTCAACTAGTCTTTTTCTTTCACCTTAAACATGCAAAAAAATGTGACGAAGAGCTCTTGAAACTTCATGATACCGGTGGATTTGGGGCATGTGAAAAAACCAACAATTGTGCTTCATGTGGCTATAGGACTAATGTCACAAAGTTATTGGTCACCATTTTGCTCAAATGACACTTTTGGTGACAAGGTTCAATAAAAGGGTTTACATTCTAGTATTATTGTGTGTGTTTATAAGGTGATTGGTGGAAATGTTTTAAGGCAAAGAATATGCCAAATTGGTTACAATTGGTTCTACTTTTTTTTCAAAGGAATTGAACCTACAAACTATTATAGGTTGTTTAATATATAACCACCTAATTAGATATTCAATTTTACAAAAATGATTTTTTTTGTGTTTATTTTAATTATGTGATTAAAAAAAAGGGGGCGGGGGGGGGGGGTTGCTCAAACTTTGGTATCTTGATCCTATTTCTTTTAATATTTAAATATTTTTGGGGGTTGATGTTGAACATGGGTGGTTAGTTACAATATTGCATTGTAATACTTACAAATTTTGGTTTGGATGTTCATTTTTTTTTAATCCAAAAATATTTTTGAAACATGCGAATGCATGTGCCCATGTCATTCCCATGAATCTTAAGTGAGGACATGCTAAAGTTAATGAACCAATTGTTCACAAAGACTATTAACATTATTCACCATTTTCATGTCGCAATTGGAAGTAGTTTTTTCTAGTCTTTTTTTTGGGCGATTTATCACCAAATTTCAACATCCAATTAGACCATGTGAATCATATACTTGTTCTTTTAGGGAAATTATGGCATTAAATAGCCATATATGCACCTTGCCAATGTGGATATCACCATCACTCTATTCATTAAAATGTTTCTATAGCTAAATCCACCATTAGATCTTGTGTGGGCGTAAACACCTCCACCATAGGATCTAAATGTACTTCACCCAAAATCACATGTGCCACCATAGTGTTCACCATCACTGATCCTAAAACCCATCACTTTCGTCGTTTATCCCTTTTTCGTGTTCAACTCATCATAAACAACATGCATCATTAAACATGTCATTCCACATAACTCCATTGTGCAATGTTACAACTTGCAAGTTGAACATGTCACCTCTCATGAATTACATGAGCTCAATGTTTGTTGCTCACAACATTGGAGTACAATGTAAAAACATTCTTGCATTGATTACTAGAAGTATTCACTTTGGATTTTGGAGGTGAAATCTTGGAATTAAAGATTTGGTGAGTTGGGGGCAATTGTAAATTATGATCACAATTCATTTATATGTGATTGTGCATATCACACACATGATTTTGTTTGTACTATATAGGTCATTGTTGGAATTTTTCATGCATTACTTGTGATGTGGTTGCCATCCTATGGTAATTACATAATTTTATAAGTAATTCTTTTTTGTTTTCAATCATCTTGACTATGTGTCACAATTTATGGGTTTGCTAGTAATTGAAAATTAATCTTGTTGGATGTTGTAAGGGTTTAAAATCTTGTTGACATTTAATAATTTAAGGTTTTGATTTCAAGCTTTTGGGGTTTAATGTCGTGAATTTCATGGGTATAATTTTGTTGATGGTCATTTTCGCATATTTGTGATGTATTTGTAGTGCTAAAAGTGCTTGCAATGTGCTTGTGGTGCTTAGGTATGCATACTTCGACTTTCAACCTTGTAATTCCTATCATGCCTCTTTAATTTGTATCCCCCTTCAAATTCAAAGTACAACATCATTTTCAAATCCTCTTTCACCAAAAAAATGTTCACATTTTGCCATCTTCCTTTGGCAACCCTCACATTGCATCTTCATCTTCCAACATCGTACTTACCATCAACCTTAAACATATTCAAGCACCTTTTGTATAATTGCTTAAACACAAGAGATGCTTCAAATGGAAATTGTATGAATCCCACATAACATTTCAAGATATTTGGTTAACTAAGTTTCCTTGGGTTAAATCCGTGGCTAGAAGTGATGGGATTGTTAACCAAGTTTGTTGCAAAATGTGCACTTCCTATGAAGGCAAGGAGAAAATATTGGCAACAAAGCTTGATTCCATGTAAAAGCATATAAGACAAAAGAAATCCAAAATAAACATCCCCAAGATAGTACAATGTACAATTTACTATTGTCCATGTATGTGCACTAAAAAAATGATGTTTTGTATGTTGCCAATATTTATAGGAATGTAGTTCATTAATTGATTTAAAGGGAATTTGGGGAGGAAAAAGGGTTTAGCCCAAATTGAAAGCCCTTCTTAAAATTGGAAATTTGGGCTTTCAATTGAAGGGCTTTCAATTGGAAACCGTGATTTTTTGTTTAATGTTTGTAAGTTCAAGGATGAGAGTTTCAACACATTCCATGGGCTCTTGGTTAGAAAATATGATGGATTTTATAATTTTAAAATCGCCCATTATTGATGATGATCAGTGCACTATAAGTGAATTGGATCATTAATTTTCAAATCATGAGTGATGAATGCCTTGGGGGTGGTTTATCTACATTATTGGGTCAATGCAAATGTTGAGGCAATATTCCCTTTTCATTTGGAGGTCATTGTGTCTTTATATTATGTGTTAAAGAAAATTGATGAGTTATTTGTGTATACTCCACTTGAAATTAAGGTTTGAGTTTCAAGTTTTTAAAAAAAAATAGCCATGCTCCACAATGTGACATAATTTTTTTAAAAAGATGGCAAAGAATGCAACCGCTTGAAGCACATGTGCTTACTTATATTAGGTCTTGAAGTGTTAATTCAAACCTTGTTTAAATATGTGAAGTTTGTTATATGCTAAGTTTTGGGATCTATTAAAGATAAATGCCATTTCAACACATTATCCAATATTATAAATATTTTTTGGGGACTTTTTAATATAAAAAATTCAAATTGACATGTGTCAAAAAGATCACCTTGTCAAATTGGCCCTATCATTGTGATTAGGTGGTCTTTTTTATCAGAGTAAAAAATTATTTGATTTGTCATTTTTATTAGCAAAAAGTGGACCATTTGATTGGTCAAGTTTATACCAAATGTAATTTTTTTTAATGATTATTTTTTTAAAAATATTTTTTAGGTAGGTAGATAGAAAATAGGTTTAGGTAGGTTGAAAAAATGCAGATAGGTAAATAGGTGGTGAGCCTAGCCTAACCCAACTTAACCTACCTATCTACTTTAATCTAGCCTACTTACTTTAGTTATTTATGCATGCACATAACTTACAAGTATAAATAATTGAACCCTTTACCTTAACAATGATAAACCAAGTCTTTACCAATAGACTACACTTCCAAAAGGTCACAATTTTTGACAAGTTTTTTAAATTTCACATCATTATTTATGTAGGTAAATAAGAAAGTTAGGTAACTAGTAAGTAGGTTAGAGATATGTTGATAAATATTTAAAAGAGGTAGGAGTTAGATATGTAAGTATGTAGGAGGTAAATACGTAGGTAGATAGACTTAAATTACCTATTTAGTCCAAGTAGTAGCTAGGTAGGTATGTAGATAGGCCTAGGTTACCTACCTAGCCTTTGTAATAGGTAGGTAGGTAGGCCTAGGTACGTAGATAGGTAGATCTAAGTAATCAAAAACCTAAGGAATTGATCAAATACAAGGAATTGAACCTTTGATCTCATCAACCACACACCAAGTTTTTAACAAATTCACTACACCTTTATGTTGTGAAAAAGTTTATAAAAGTTTGTTACTAACATGTTCCATTTCAAATCTTCTTCCACATCTACATTTTGAAATGCATTTTTTTTTCTTTTTTTTTCAACTAAAACACATAAATAGTTTTTTTCAAGATCTTCCAAAATTCTATTCATTGATTTGTACATAATATATAAAATTTGAAATCATTTGTTAGGTATTTGTTGTAAGACATTAGTTTTCTATGATTTCTTATTTATAGTTGGAACCCAATTTAGTGTGAACATGGTTTTGGTTTTTTTGTGTTTGGTGTAGGTATGGAGTTTCATCTTTCATGTTTTGAACTTATATAACACACATGAAAAACATGCGATTGTTTTGTGTGTGTTGAACTTTGATTCCTCCAATTTACATGTGGGGTTTTTTGAATTTGTGTGCATGTTTTCATGTGTATGACTTTGTTAGTTTCAATAATGTTGAACACCAATCTTGTAGCGCATGACACATTTGCAAAAAAAACTTTTTTAGAATTGAATTATGTTCACAAATTTATTTATAGCATTCCTTCAAGATTTGTTATAGTGTATTTAGACTTAATAAATATTATTAGGTATGTATTAATAAATATTGGGTAATACCTACTACCTAGTAGATCTATATTTAACGAACTAAGTACTTAATAACTACCTAGTAAATATAAGTCTAACCATAAATTCAACGACCTAGTAGTACGTACATACCTTCTAGCTAGTCTATTTACTATTTATTAATAGTACCCACTACTTATTCATATTTGATAAATTTGAATATGAAACAATCAATTTGTATTTAAATATTATACAAATTATTATGTTTGAATATATTTAATAAGATAATTTGTTGAAACATCAAATGTATTCAAATGTTTAACATTACCAAAGGTGCAAAATGTTGTATAAGCTCTAAACAAATTGTCGGAGGGTTGACTAGTGATCATCAATATTACTTCAAATCAAACTATGTCAAAACAATTTAACCATATGCTCACACATGATCCACAAACATGAAGTATTTTTTCCAATATTATGGAATCCTTCATGTCTTGTATAACCTACTTTGACCTTAAGGAAAATTGTAATTCTAAATTATTTCTCATTTTTTGTATGTGCAACTTTGGGGCATAGACCTCAATGATCAATATGGATGCTTTGTTTATTTGGTCCAACATTTGGTGTTTATGAAATAATTGTCTTGGATCATAATAATCCATGTTATTTTTCATGGTACCAAATTTGGTATCATGATTTACATTCATCTATAACTTAAATTATATTCATGTACATGTCAAAAAAATTGAACCATATTGTGGTGCATTTACAAACATGAAGTGCATTGATTTTTTACCAACTTGCTCACACAACCATGTTGAACTTATTGCAATAAAAAAAGAGCCTCTCCTTGACACATCCAATAATTGATTATGTAGTTATAATTGACATATTTTTGAAATTTTTTAGCCACACCAATATATTGGTCTTGTTGATGTTAGGTTACAATTACAAGTACATGTACATGTAATGGCACAATAGGATGTCCCATTTGATTAAGCTAATTGGGCATCTTGACTAAGGATGACTTTTTTTTGTTCAACTTGATTGAATGTCCCATTTGATTGGTAGTCAAATGGATCACATTGGAATCAAATTGGCCAATTAAAAATTACACATGTCATTCATGCCATTGACCTATATTATATTGAACATCTCTTGTAGTCAAGATGAATAATTTAATCAAATTGGATAGCTTGAAAAATCAACATTTATAATAGTGAATGTTCATTCTTGAAGATTGCAAGGTTTTAATTAATGTTATGAATATTAGAGATTGACAATTTATTAGCATTTACCTCTTTCTACTATTCAATGTTGATGTGACAATGGCTTTATATGGTTCTTGGCAGTCTTGCATTTAATAATTTATCCATGCCTTCAATGGGGTTACATTTTTTTCATTTATGGAATTGGTAAGCATACATAGTTTCAATTTTGTAGGTTCATTTGAATCATATTTGGTAGAAACAAAAATAATAAATTTTGGAATTCAGAGTTTAAATAAATTAACATCTACATTGTTCATATTTAGTGCATTGCACATTACATATGTTTTTGAGTAGCCAGTAAAACCCACAATTCACCCATATAATTGATAATTAACACATTATGATTTTTTTTAGTAGCCAATGAAAATTATACATTATGCTTTGAAACTTCAAAAAAAAAGAGTAAATATATGTCTTGGAATGTTGTTGACATCTTTGGACATGGGTCTTTTTAATCTTGACTTTTCAAATACATCCCATTCAAATAAAAGAAACACACATCTATATATTGAAATATGTGTTTGTTTTGCTTTGATATTATTGAAAAAGATTTAACAAGACAATGTGCACATTTTTCATTTCACAATTTTTGAACCAATGGAGCAAAATTGATTGAATTTAGAGCTATTTTTGTCGTTGGAAATTAATTATAATTTAAAAATTGGTTTTTGAATGAATTGATGGATCTTTGTCATATTGGTCTTTATGTTGGCACATTCACATTGCAAATCTATATGTACATTCACAATGCACATTCACATTTGAGCTAACGACATTTAAGTTCACACTTAGCCCAATAAAGGATCTTATCATGTTTGTTTCACATTTTGACCAATAACATTTCAACCAATCTATGCATATTCATCATATAGGCCCTTCAATTTTCCTTTTCACATCACATGGAAAAATACATGAAAAATTTCCCATTGGCCATTCTATTTTGCCTTTCATGCAAAATTTATAAAAATAGTTTTTTTACAATTGAGTTTTTATGGAAAGTCATGTGTTTTAATGATTTAAAAATATTTTAAAAAAAGTGGATTCCTTTGAGCCTTCAAGATGATCACACTTGAGTTAATGGCACAAGGTCTACTAGTACAACATAATAGAAAGCAACTTCAACACAAATCTAGATGGAATAATTAATTAATTTTGAAATTCCCATGTTTAAAAATGCTTGCATATTATACTATTTTCCTTCACAAAATTTTATTATTTGAAAGTTTCAACATTTCTATAAACAATATAATTAGTGTTGAAACTGCCAAGGTATTATGACGATGGTATGTAAATTTTTTATGTTATTGTTATTTAAATGTGATTCTCATTTTGTAAAAGATAAATATTACCTTGAAGGACCAATATGGCATCAATCTTATCACATGTCAACTACACATTTGTCATGTGTGGATGCTTGTGGTGTAGGGTAAGGATTCAAAACTCACTAGTTTTGGGAATGAGGACCTTGTTCAAATCTAGACCTAAATTCCCATAACAACCATGTTCAAGGTCTTTCCACTAGGAAAAAAAAAACTATCTTTGGCAAATTGTCTTATGCAACTACACATGTCATTTGCAACTAAAAAAAAATGTCACATACAACTATTTTTTAGTTGCATGCAACATGTGTAGTTGCATAAGACAAGTTGTGAAAAATTAATTTTTTATTAATAATTCTATGATGTAAAGAATTGGTGGAGTTTCCTTTTAAATAAAGGACAAGTGTGATTCATTTGAGAGGACAAGAGGCACCTTATGTGTAAGGATCCTAAAAACTTTAAGACCCTTACACATACGAAGGAACCTTATAAGTATGTGCAAGGTTTGCCATCCTCCACATAAGGAACCTTACACATCCTTCCTAGCCTATTTTTAACTTCAAGGCTTTTTAGTTTCCCACTAACTAGCGACCTTTAAGGGTTAAAGCCATGCAGTTATTGGTAGTGGATGGATGGTAAGTGGATAGAAAACACTTTTCTGTTGGGCTCAAGTTCAGTAGTAACCGTGCTCATCTCTGTTGCTGTTTTTGCTACCTTGCCACTAACAACATGTGGGTTGTTAGTAGTTAGTAGGTGGTAAAAACAACCCTTATCTATGCATAAGCTATTTACTTACCTAGTAACCACATATTGACCTACCTATGTACCCTATACTTAGGACCGGCCTCTTACCAAAATGGGTTACCCAGGAGAAATCAAATATCAACTTGCTTCAAGTTCATCCACAATTGAGTCAAAAAACCATCCAGTGGATGGTGTGATGGTAGGCATTGGATGAACATGGGTTACTTGAACCTCCCTGAGAACCACCAGGGGTGTGGTTGCCCCAGACCCGGGAGGTAGAGTCAGGCATCTTTTTCTAATACCCGGATTGGCCACTAAGGGTAGATTCAGGCATCTTTTTAATACCCGCCTACCATGGCTCCCCCCCCCCCCAAGA
>Ga0209611_10003051_pt1 | contig 29300 bp, 26 predicted proteins | sample S1TSphgellanicum_3_FD_187693 | JGI IMG/M metagenome (GOLD analysis project Ga0209611, IMG submission 187693) | Host-associated microbial communities from peat moss isolated from Minnesota, USA - S1T2_Fc - Sphagnum magellanicum MG (SPAdes) (version 2) | ecosystem: Host-associated > Plants > Peat...
ACACCTATGAGAATCATAGTCGAACAAAGCACAACCTGCAACACATTGCCACATTAATATAAAAGTAAGCATCCTTTCATGAGGAAAGTAAAGATTTTTAGGGTCTATCTTTTGATCCTCTAAAAGAACTTATTAAGTACCTTGCAATCTTAACATCATCTAATTATGTTCGATATACAAATACTAAGCAAAATTTGATGATTTTTTATTTTTTTTTTGCTTTAAAAAAAAGTTGCAAGACAAATCAACAAATTAGCATCATAGGTATGTAAGACACAACCTAATAATGCTGAAATTAAAATATTAAAATTCCTCCTGAATTTTGTCCCTTGAGGAGTTCACTCTTTGTACCTGGGAAATGGTGGCTTTCTTGCCAAGGATACTAAGGTAGCAAGCACAAGGCAAAATCACCGACTGCCACGGGCCAAAAGGAAATGGGTAAATCTTACAACATCCCGACTCACAGCTATGAGATCCATAGTACATACTGATCTCTACAATATTGCATGCATCAGCTCATCTGAGTGCAGTTGGTTCTTTGAGACTTTGGACCAATATGAGTCTGTCTCTATATGCTAAGGTTCCAGCCTTGTACCCACCCAACACTTATATAAGTACACAATGTGTACTGAATTCATCTGTCATATGAAAACTGGAAGCTTGCAAACTGAAACTTTTACCATATGTGGATACGGAGTTCCTTGTGCCTCTCAGGTCAAGAATCCTGAAGCAAAATGCATTGGGTGTGGCCTGATCAAAGTACATATATATGAATTCCTTGATGAGTTTGAGATTCGATTCACATGTATGTAATCTGATTTTTATTATTATTTTTTTGGAAGGCTTTGAGTGTGATCTGAACACTCACCACAGTCATGGTAAGGAAGGAGCCAATAAACGCCATCACCAGGCCTGTGGAGCAGAGAAAGAGATAAATCATATGTGTTAACGACAAAGCAGATGTGGGATTTTATGTTAAAATTATTGCCAAAGAGATGTTGAATTTTTCATACTTTCTTTCACAAACAGGATGTGCATCAAAGAACTGACAATGTATTCATAATAACTCAATATTGTGCAAATCTGGGCAACCTGATCGACTACTACGAGTGCACAAGTTATTAGCAATAACATGCAACCTTCATTTTTGTTAGCGACCTACTCATCTCAGCTCAAGGTCTCACTGTCAGCTGTCATTGGCCCTATTTTCTATAACCATACTGATTCTTGGATGAAAAACTCATAATTTGGTTCTTTTCATGGATGAAAATAACAATCATCATACATCCATCTCAGATTTCATTAATAATGACCAAAATGATCGCACGCATGTATGTAGGTACCCAAAAAATTAATGCAAAATACTAAAAAGTGATTGCTAGGTTGTTCTATTGACTTAGGACATCATCTTTCCATTCGGCTGTTGTGATCATAGATTTTGCTGCAATCACAACTTTTCATTATGTTTTTCCAGCTAGCTTGGTTGTGCTCACAGACATCTCATAGCTCGACCGAATGCAAGAGTTATGATAGCCGTAAGTTAAATTGTGAATCACCATGTAATGACATTTTGTGCTTTGTTAAAATTCTCTAGAAAACTCAGTTACCTACATAGCAAATGCTCCCCAAGTTTCTAGAATATCGATTACCTATGGAATTTCAAAATTCCCAATTGCACCTCTCCAATGGAAAAGCACTTGTTCATGAAGCAAGAAACAAGACCCTATTTCAGTGACTTTCCATTAGGTTGTTGTGATCACAACACATCGCGACACAATATGTTGTGATCGAAATTACACACCATATGTTGTGATCACAACACATCACAACACAATATGTTGTGATCAAAATTTACACACCATATGTTGTGATCACAACAACCTAATGGAAAGAGATGCTGAGTATGGCAGGTCATCTTTGATTCTCACAAGAGTCAAATATGCCTGGTAACTGGCTCCAGGCCACTGGTTACTAGAAATAGCCTCGGCGCTTACACGTTTGAACTATTTCTGGTAACCAGCAGCTTTGCAGGGGTGACCTTGTCATGTTTTAGGCCATGTTACCTTTCAACCAGAGATGGAGATAGAAAGAGGGAGGACCATTGAAGTGCAGGGGAGAAGGGTTAAATGCAAACGAGAGAGAGAAGGAAGAGAGAGAGAGAGAGAGAGAAATGGTTACCAAAATATGGCACCAAAACTGCTACAGCAATAGTTGAGAGAACAAGGGCTGTTCGAATAAGAATTGAGCATGACCGATACTCCACTGAATCTGGCCTCTGTGGCAACAGTTCCTCTAAGCTATGTGCCACTGGATTTATTGTCAATGCATATTTGGTGAAGGGATTGACCACCTGCAGAGACCAGAAGCTCAACAACACCGGGACACATTCTTAGAATGATGGTCCGTCCCCAAAACAAGAAACAAAAAAGAAGAGCAGCAGCAGCAGCTGAAACACAGGATTTATGAAAAAGGTTCAAGTGAGCAAGCTGGAGAATACGATATTTTGAAAGAGCTGATGACATACTGTGGTCCAAACAGCAATTTTGGAGGCCAAGAACTGCCCCGGAAGATTGAGGGTGATTTGTGATGCAGTAGCCTCCCCAAACATGGTGAAGCCCATAACTGCCACACCAGCATAGAGCAATGTGCATAGCAAGAAGCTGCAGCAGCCCAAAACCCAAAAAACAGCTCTTGAAACACTACTCCAAGTCATGTGTGTCGTAATGAAATTGTAAAAGACTTTCTCTTTTCTGGAGTTGCACAAAAAACCCACGGAGATCTAGTTTGTATTATAATTTATTGACCCAGAGATAAGTTGAGGTTGCCTGCCATGAGCAAGCTCCATGGATCACTCACGTTACTCGCAATATTTTGTCGAAATCAGCTTGGTTTCTGAGAGATGTATATATGTTTGGGAACACTGTGTGACCTGAGTAGCAATATCCAAACAAACCAATGGAAACAGGGATGCCAGACCAATTCAGCAGGTAACCGTGGTGGTGAAATCCAATGCCATCTACAGCTCCCACCCAGAATACGCTGATGATCACCACAAGAGATGCAATCACACCTCCCGCTGCAGTCACAAATAATTTAGCCCATGACCAAAATGTCAGAGGGCCTTATAATGACCCACCATTGCTAACTAGAGACCATGACTCCTCTAGTGGATAGTACATTCTTTCTATTAGGCTGCTGTGATCACAACAACTTTTCATTATTTTTTTCTATCTAGTTGTGCTCATAGTCATCTCAAAACTCTATCAAGTCAAGCATTGATCAATTGCAGGAGCTCTTGACAACTGTGAATCAAACTGGAACTCACCATAAAATGGCATCTATCCCTTTTGTCAAGAGGACATGTGTTCCCAGAGTTCCTAACATGATTAATTACATATTTTCAACAAACTTGCAGTTCTACAACCCTTGGAAATCATTTGGTGAAGACTCAGAAAGTGTCTAGGACCCACCCACATTGCAGTTTCAAGTGGAGATGATCATGAATATATAATTATATTGTGATGGACGATATAATACTTAGACTGGCAACAGTTAGAATTATGGGAATTGGCATTGAGAGTGAGAACCTGAGACATAGGATAACAGGCTGAGATCACGGAGCCAAACTGTGGGAAGCACAAATGCAGCAGTGACCACTGCAAACAAAGTAGTGGAGCTGATTTGGAAGCCTGCCACTTTGAGACCGTGGACCTGAGGAAATAGTGCTGAAAGATTGTCGCCTGCAAGGATCAAAAACTCCACACAACAGGCCTGTATGCCCAGCCCAGCCCAGCCCAGATGAAACAGATCACAATGTGATCCAAACGCAAAATGAAGTTTTTGGCATGAAAAAAAATGGAATCGAATGACTAGCAGCAAAAATCCCTTGAAAAAGATGACAAAACCACATTACTAGACCCATTCCTTATTTTGCATCCACAGAGAACAAGAATTTTTGTCACAGCATCAAATTCGAAGGTTTAAAATGAAATCACATGGTTGGGTTGATAACATTGAAAACTGTGAAGAGAATCAGAGGCTTTTGCAAGACAATCAGAAACCAGATGGAGCATCGTCACATGGAATGGATCAACTTACATAGAGCTCGGTATAGAGGATAATCTGCACGCACATGCACACACACAGGAAAATGGCAGCTGATCAGCCAGAAGACCAAGCACACCCCTCAGAAACGGTTGTGTCAATTCTGTCTAGATCTAATCAGCAGGCCCTCACTGAGTCAGCCAAACCTTGCTTGCTCTCTCTTGTACAGAAACTGCCTGCTGACGGGGTTGTGGCTGCTGAAGACATTGAAGGTAAAGATTATAACAATTTACTTACAGCAATTATGAGACGTCCAGTATTGCCAAAAGCTGCTTGCCCGATATCTGGGTAAGTTGAGAGGCCTGGTGCACTGTCTAAGCAACGACGGAGGAGAATTCCTGTGTAACAAGAAATGGCTGACAACATAAACAACAACACAAGTCCCAACCAGCCTCCTTCCTTCAATGCATAAGGAGTTGTCAACACTCCAACACCCGCCAGAATATTCACACCTGGTGAGGCCACCAAAAGCTTCAATCAAAAAGCACTCGGAGGAGGAATTTCCTTGTCTATTCGAAGGGCACCTTATACCTTATTCATGAGTACATGATCCCTCCTAGAATTCTTCACTGTTGTGTTTTTTGTCAATTTCACAATCCCAACTCATAATCGATGAAGAAATAGTGAATGTTTTTTTTTTCTCCCTTCAATGAAACGAAAGGAACAAGGTTATAACATAATGTCATACCTCAGATTGGCCTTGAAAGGCTGCAATCTAACTCGATCATACCTTAGATTGGTGTTGATCACTAAAAGCAATTTTGGGAGGGAAGTGGAAGAAGTTTGACAATGCAAAAACAACACAATTTTTTTGTACCATTAAACATGGCTTGTAAACCACTGCTTCCTTTGCGAGCTTCAATTGTGGTATCATAGTTGTGATCAACATCTGTGCTGATCTTCTTAGATAGCTTCACATGCTCATGAGCTGAATCAGCTTTTGTTGTTCCATACTCTTGAGGTGATTTGTAAGGATGTGGGCGTTCTCCCTTCTCCAATTTCCCAGCAGCTGGAAGAAATGGGACTTGTAGTGATTCAGTGTCTACAGCAATCTGTTGTGTATATTGATCGGGTGATCGCCCTGTTGCTATTGTTGTTATTCTTTGGTAAGAAGAAGATAAGAAGGAGTTGCTAATCCGGTTGAGGCTTGGACTAAATATACTGAGAGCAGAAGCTGGTGATGCATACATGTCCATTGATTGTCTGCCAAAAACATTTCAAAGTTACCAAAACCAAAGAAGTTATGGTATTGTCATGGATGATGATAATTGTGTGTGTTTTTTTTCTATATTCCTGCTTCAAACTGTTTCAGCTGCTCTAGCTGAATTGTTGGAAATGAGATCACTGGCAAGTTTGTACATTATTAATATTGCATTCAGTTTTGCATCTATTCCACAACTGAAAACCCAAAAAAAATTCTTGCAAAATTTCGAACTCTCTGATCTAGAGGATCATTCTTGTAGGGAGGTGGAGGAGGAAGATGATGAGGAATTAGTTTTAGATCTGCTACAATTTTCAACAAGTCTTGCTTGGGATTGTAAGATGCTTAAATCTTACTTGTAGCTCTGGGGCCAGTGAGAAGTGGAAGCCAGGAGAGATTTTCCATCATCATCATCATCATCAGCTTCATCAACATCGGAGTCATCCTCAGTACTCTTTTCCTCCTCTTCTTCACTGGCCATACAATTATCATAGTAGCCATGTGGCTCATCCCTAGATGGCATTACAGCCAGCTTGAATCTGCAGCTGAATCCCCCACAACAACAACAAAAACTGTTCCCAAGCTGAGCTGAGATTCAATCCACCCAGAAAGAAAATCACAACAAAAAACAGCAGAGTGATCAGAAAACGCTTAACAAACAGAAACACAATCCCGCAAAACTGAAACACAACTTAAATAATCTCACAATCTTCTCTTCTTCTTCTTCTTATTCTTATTCACCACAACGAGAACAAACAAAAGAAGAGATCATCCCCACCACCATCACCACCACCATCACAACCTTTTCTCCCTCCCCACTCTTCCAGAAAGGAGAAAGACCAAATGAGAGATGAGCTGCAAAGAAGTTGGAGTAGCTAGAGAAAAACAAAACCACATGAGCTGCTACCTGGGAAAAACAAAAAACAAAAATAACAAGCAAGCAAGCAAGCAGCCAAACAATTGTAGGAATAGTGAGAATTCACAAGCAGAAGAAGAGGATCTGAGAGATGGGCATTGCAAGCAAAACGACACTGCAAGAACACTCCATGCAAACAGCCACCTTTATCCTCTTCCCCAGCATGTTAATTATCTAATCACATCACTAATCATGTCACTAACTATGTCACTAATCACCTCTAATCAGAGCACTCGTGACTAAGAGCATCTCCAGCGGCTGTGCTCAGTAATGTGACCCTGCATGCACAGTCAAATTGGGATGAAGAAAAGTCAAAAAGAAAATGCCGGTATGGCTCAGGAAAATGGTTTTGGCTGATCATAATTGTCCAGCAGCAACGCTGTGCACCTGAAGAGAAGAGTGTAATAAATGTGATCTGACTATTGCTCCCAACGAAGAAAAGAGTGTATTAAATGTGATCTGACTGTTGATCCCAATGAAGAAAAGAGTGTAATAAATGTGATCTGACTGTTGCTCCCAACGTGGGATGAACTGACCAGATAGATATGTTTGTGTAGGATAATGCCAAGATGGTGGCATCGCCCAAGACGGCATTACCTGTCTGGAGGCTAGTGGTGGGGAACATTCCCAATATGCGGGGCTGGATTCCACTAATGCCTCCGTGTAGGACCCGTGCACCTCGAGGTTTGGACGCATTGCAAAGCATGAGGCAAAGGTTATCATGAACTTAAACATAAGTAAATCATGACATGAAGAGACCAGAGGATCTTACGTCTACTCCTTAAGAGTGGGAGGGATCTTGATTCTTCCTTACGAATCCCATCGCTCCCACTCGTAAAGACTTATTGGTGTTAGTTTAATCCCTCCTTAAGAATTTGTTGCACTTTTAAGGACTTATTGGTGTAAGTTTGATCCCTCCTTAAGAATTTGTTGCACTTTTAAGGACTTAGATGTGTAAGATCCCTCCATCTCTTAAGGAGAAGCTGTATTATATATATACCTCCTCTTTTCCAAAGGATCTAAGGTGCTATCCAAGTACACTAGGAAATTTCATTTTTTTCTATGTTCTAATTTAATGTCGGCTTTTTCACTATGGGTAAGTCACAAATTTCACCATCACGGATCTCAACATGTCTAGCTAAAAAAACTTTACTTCTTTTCGTGTTGTTTTTGTTGGTGAAAAAGAGGTTGAGGGGCCTTTGCTTTTATGCTTTTCCGAGTCACAAGTTTTGTGTATATAAGTTAAAGCTTGTGGATGGATTCCCTTTGATCCAAGTAAAGATAAAATCTACATGTCCATATGCAACTCGTTTCTTTTGTCATTACTTGCAATCGTGGCCATGTGACAAGAGAGGAGTTAGATTCTATTTGTATTGCTACCAAATCAGTCCCCTAGACTCCATCACATTCTTTTCATGTGGAACTTGGTTCATGTCATTTAAGTCTATCTGATGACACTTTTGGTGTGGTTTTTTAAACAACAAGTTTGTTTCAATGTGGAGAAAAGCCCTTCCCCAAAAATTATCATATGGTTCTCTACTTACCACAAGTTGAGTTTAAGTTGAAACTGATTTTGTCACAACTATGTATGTGGCACATAATAGGACAAACAAAGATGATATGCACTCAGTTGGTTATAAGTTATAACATAATGCCCTCTATTGTTTGCTTTTGCCTCAAAAGCACAAGCCTTTCTTTTTTGTGCAAAATTTCACACACATACAAGAGAGAAAATCTATTGGGAGATGTGATTTCTAATGAAAAAAACATTGTCATATTTATATGTATGAAATGATTTTGCCATTTTGGGACACAATTTTTGGCCTTGTGTACCAAGGCAAAGATATTGTGTTTAGATTCATTATAGAGTATAGTAGCTTAAGGGATTTTGGCCCCTAGGTAATAAATAGGTTTATTTTTATATGAGGATTTTTTTTGAAAGATGATGTTTCGACTTGTGTTGAAACTTGAGATTAAATATAGAGTTATAATATATTGAAGGATTTTGGTTTCTTTTAGAGAATTTTTTGAAGATTATATTTTTGCATGGTGAAATATTTTAAGTTTCCATAATTCTTCTTTTGCCTTAGGATACTTTTTAATGTAAATAGCAAGGCCATAGTGTGACACACCCCTTATTTTGTTTTGTTTTGGAGCAGCTTTTTTCCACATTTTGATAGTCTCGATAGTTTATGAAAAAAGAGTGTCACTAATTATCCCATCTTTAATATAATGAGACCTTTTACAACAAAATTCATTTGCTTATTTTTCCAAAATTGGGGAGACATAATGTCCACCAAATCATAGGATGGAGAAATGTTATCAACTATTTGATACTTGCTCTCCAATGGTGGAGCGGCCTGAAGCTAGAAGAAGCTCATGGGTTTCCATCAAATTTCGTATTTTTTTCTTCCTTGTAATTTCTTTAAGTTTCAACATTTCAACCAAATAATTCCTTAAAAAATCGACATTTCCCAAAATAATTTAATTATCACCAAACCTAAAAAGGTACTCCAATACTAGCTCCATTGAACTCTTTCATTTGATTAAATCTAACCAAAAAAAATTCAAAATGATTCAAAAACAGGTAGTTATAATGTACAAAGAGACCAAGCCATGTTACCTATATTACAACTAGTATTGCAAGTATTGTGAGAATTAGGTATTAATACCAATGATGTTTTTCCAACAAATCCTTGATTAGTACTATTATCACAAGTATGAGCATAATCCTAAGTTTGAAATTGAGCAAAATCTCCTTTCTCTCCCTTTTTTTTCCCCTTTTAAAATTATTATTATTATTATTTTAATGTTCTCTTAACATGTTTCTCAATAGTTCATCATTATTTCTATCAGATCTTTCATGTCCATGTAAATACACAAAAGAAAAGTTTAAACCAAAATGTTTGAAAGAAAGAGGTAGGTTGTTAAATTATTTTAATATACATAACATGAACATGAAAAGGCATGTATGTTAATTTGTCTTTTCATATCCATGTAAGATGGATAGGAGTGAGATAGTATTAAGGAAACAATTGAAGCAATTTGGCTTGGGAGCGGTAAGTATGAACAACACATACGGACAAAAATCAATAATAATATTATTATGTAGAGGAAGAACTGGGTTCAAAACAAAGGTTCCATTAAGTTTTTAAAACTAGTTGGACCTGGACAACACCCATTCAAATGTTGAAAGTCTTTTGTTCATCTCATACATTTGCCTTTCATTTAGGCTTTTCATGGATGGTGGGCAACTTAATTGCCCACCTCCGTTTTTTTTTGTTTTCCCATGTGTTACGATGCTTAACAAGTGTGTGGATATTGGATTGGAACATGTAATTAGTGGAGCCTATAGATACACCTGCTCCCTATATAAGGGTCATGCCATCTCCTTTCTTCTTAGAAAAACACCATCTATATGTTGTTAGTAGGGGGGCCAAGGGGGATCCTTTCATGTGCACAACAACCATTTCATATTGAAAGTAAAGTAGAGTTCACAATAAGATAGCTTTTCATTTGATAGCTTTCAAAATGAAAGCCACAAACCAAGAGCATTTGCATGCAAAAGATGGCAAACTTTGCCTTCACATGTGATTTTTGTACACTTTGGGAGTGGGACCTCCGAACAAACCAAAACTTACAACAACAAAATTCCAATCGGATGAGAACAATCTCAGGGCACGGTTGTTGCAATGGTTAAGAAACTCATTGTGATAATAATGTGGGCAATTTATTTATTAATCTCTCGATTTTGGCACTTGTTCATCCAATCGCATGAGGAAACAAAGACTTTTTTTCTCTTTTTTTTCATATTTAAAATTATTTTCCTTTTCTTTTTTTGGGGGGAAGGAATAAATTACGGATTAAAGTATCACATTTAAATTTGTCTTTTTATCTATAGATTGAGGAATTTTTTTAGTTCAAAAACTATCATTAAAAATTTAATTAATTAATCAAAATATGTGGCATCCATTGGTTGAGTGCACAATGCACCAAACGCTCGATCTGAGCCTCCTCACTTTTTCTTTTTCTCTTCTTTTTAAAAAGTTTTAACAATTTCTTCTAAGAAAAAAAAAGAAGGAGACCTAATTGGAAGAGTGGCACATGAGGTACATCACGAGCCCCATCATCAATCACCAAGAGCCTCGTTGCCATTGAGTAAGGTTAGTAGTAGACCCACAATACTTTAAACTAAATATGAAAATATGTATTGGGCATGTGACCATAGACTTTGTCAACCTTTTGTACAACAAGGAAAAATATAAATTTCTAATTTTTTCTTTTAAAGTAAAAAACCCAATATATCATGGCCCCTCATTTTTTTTTTAAAAAAATTTCATAATTTTTCTATTGCCATTTTTAAATTGAAAAAGTTCCATTGATTCAAAGCCACATTGTATGTATATAATTTGGCTAAAAACAGATCCCTCAATTACTAGGAAACCCTAGGTCCATATTCTATGTCACTTTGTCAACTCCTTTGGACATTCTCTTTTGTGCGTTTTCGAGTCTCATACATGCATTCTCTTTTGAGCATTTTTTGGAGTCTCATATGTGCATTCTCTTTTGAGCATTTTTTGGAGTCTCATATGTGCATTCTCTTTTGAGCGTTTTCGAGTCTTGTATATGCAATCTCTAAGTCTCGTATTTAGATATATTCTAGCCTAAAACTTGCATTGACTTGTCTACTTTGTGCCATTAAAGTTACAATTTTATTATTATTATTATTTTCATTGAGAGGAGCATCAAGTTGTTGGTTTTGCGTAAGGTTGAATTTGATCCTTTCCAAAGTGTAAAGTGTTAGGGAGTGAGATTCGGGTAGAGTTGTGAAAAGTTGCATTGTCAGCAGCACGGGGTAATCACCAATCACCATGTCCATAGTTCCAAGTGATAGCATTCCAAGTGAGCAAGCGAGTGAGTGAGGAAAACATGAGGATTGGACGGCCGCTAATGGCCAATAAATATGCTTCCATTATGGGTAGACTAGATTATAACCTTTTTGTACAAAACTAGATCTCAAATGGATGACATTATTAATTTGGATGAAATTTGATGACCTAGATAATACTTTCACATGGATGAATCTGAAATTACTTCCAATGGATGTGCTTCCATTTATGGGTAGACTAGATTAGAACCTTTTTGTACAAAACTAGGTCTCAAATGGATGACATTAATAATTTGGATGAAATTTGATGACCTAGATAATACTTTCACATGGATGAATCTGAAATTACTACCAATGGATGTGCTTCCATTTATGGGTAGATTAGATTAGAACTTTTTGTAACAAAGTAGATCTCACATGGATGACATTAACAATTTGGATGAGATTTGATGGACCTAGATAATACTTTCACATGGATGAAACTTATCACTTATGAGCACAATATCGCCTGTACCTTGCATGTCCCATTAATGTAATGGTTTTCATTATTTGTACAATGGAGGTGTGGAATTTGAATAATGGTTTGGTCAATTAAGATCCAAGAAGACTTGTCCATTGTGGCCTATTGTAAGGGGACTAAAAAAAGGCAGAAAAGGTCACATGAAAACCACTTTGTATTACTCGATATGCCCACTTACTTGGTAAGATGCATGTGAGGAATTTTGTGTGAACACCTTGCTCTACTACAACCCACTACTATAACACCCTTGAAGAAAAATTCTCTCCAAAAATGAACACCCAATTTATTGGATTCATTAGAGCATGCCCAATGGTAGCAATAAAAGGGTCTTTCCAGTACATTTTGGATGAAGTATTGCAATCAAATAGTGTAAAACTACTTTGGGCTGGTACATGTGCGCCATGTTATCAATGCTCCTCACAAACATCAGTAAAAGAAAATGACTACTGTTGTTTTTGATTGGTCAATCATAATGATACGTCCAGGTGGAATAAAACTTTTAAATGGTCTATTACCTTATTTCTCCACATTTTCGTGTTTAAGGGTGAGGATGCAGAAGGAATTAACACTCTACCTTGGATGTGCTACATATGAATAGAGAGGCTCAAATGGGAGCTAACACTCGACATGCTCTTAGGTCCCAACATTTTTTGCCATAGAATGTAATGATCTCACGAGTGGGCATTCTAGTTTGCAAAATGCTCTTTGGGCCCATATGGTGATGAGAGGCTCCACCGATTGGTGCTAACCTACCTTGATCAATACATAATTGGGTAACGCCATGGCAACCAAGACATTATACCCGTAAGATGATGACAGAGGGGGGTGTGAAGCTCAAGGTGTGACATCCCATGAACCCTAAACCCTACTACCACACATGTCCATGTGTATTGGGCAAAGAATTGTAACTAGCCAAGAAGAGCTCTTGTGGACTCCCTAAAGTGTGGGATGGTGAAAAGAAGCACTTGCCACTCTATGTGGTGGCTCCATTCATTTTTAGGGTTTTGGGAGATAGTGTGGACTCCCTAAATGTCTTGGAGATAGCTCTACAAAAAAGGCTAGTTATGTTGGGTTTCCCTCCATTCCCCAGGGTCTTGGATGCTTGGGTAGTTGTGTCCAGAAAATTACCCATAAGACAAACCTTGGTTCTAGCCTACTACTAGGCTAGAGTGTTTTGTTTTTCAATTTTGTAATGTAGTAGCAATAGCCAGCCTCCCAAGCCAGATTTCGCCATAACTGGCGACAGTTTTGTACAGGACCATTAAATGTGTAGCCTATAATACCACAGGGTTTCTTTTAAGGATTTTGTGATGGAGTCAAAATGGCGATCATTCTCAAAATAATTAAGCCAAATTTGGCTACATACTAGATATGGAAGTAGAATTTATCATGTTCTTGGCTACCTACTAGACCTTACCATAAAAATCTGGCAATTTGGATTTTTTATTTCTTCGAAATCTGGCAAATTTGGGTCATGTTTTCCCATGAAAACTCCTTTATGTAGGTCAAAATTTGCCAAAAATTCGCCAGTGAAAGGAACACTGATAGACAGGCATGTGGCAACACTCTCCCCCGAAAAGATTAAAACTCGGCTAAATTTGGCTACTCATTTTCAAAAAACCAGGGACTTTTTGCCAGAAATTTGGACACTCTACCTTGGATGTGCTACACATGTAATGGGTTTAGGGTTTAGGGTTTAAACCCTAAACCCTGACACCCCCCCCCCCCCCCAAAAGGATAATTTGGGTAGTACTCTTTAAAATTACTTCTACATACACCATTCTTAGATTTAGGGTTTTTCAAATTGGAACAATATATGTTGTGAATGCTTTGTTTGGGAATCTAGATTTCCCCAATTGCTTGACATGTTATTGTCAAAAGGCAATTGCAAGAAATTTCACAACATGGTAAAGGTTTAAACAAATCTAGATGTTACAAGAGTCCTTACTCTCAACCGCTACCAATTAGGGCATGGTGTGTGTTTCGAAGAGTTAACAACTTAAAACATTGCAAATGTTCATTCTTAATTCATTGGCAATGTCGGTTTTGGAAATGGCATCACAATTGCTCAATGAAAATATGAACATCATATATGATTTACCTTTGTTGCACACCCCATTTCATACCCTTTGATGATGTCATATTTGACACAAATTAATTAAAATTTGCAATGGTTTAAATTTTTGAGAATTTTTTTCTTGAAATGTCTAAAAATTCAAAAAAAGTTATAGAATCACTTTGCCTAATAATGATCATTCTTCTTTTTTCAAAATATTCATTTAATCTTAGAATGTAAAATAAATACATGGGACTAATATCAATGATTAATGTCACAACTAATGTGTCCATTTAATTAAGAAATCAAAATGGAATGAAAGAAGAAGATAATTATATAACAATTTTTAACGTATGTGCAAAATGTATTTGTATTATGAGTACTCATTGCATTAAGAGAACTAGTTTGTTGAATGTGAATGTTCAAATCCATTGACTAAAATAATATCACATGCCACATCACATTAACAGCAAAAACATTACAACTATGATATTCCCACTTAGTTTTTTATTTGTTCATCCTATGTTTCCTATTATTTCTTGCCTCTATATGGACTTGGTCCTTCTTATGTTCTTTTGTCTTTGGCACTATTGATCTTGCAACAATAAATAATGCATTTGTTTTACATTCTTTTGTTGTTTGTGTATGTGCTTAGTATTTGAGGTACTTTCGGTTATGGGCCCACACATATAATGTGTTCCAATACATATTTAGATGTTATTAAACACATAGTAATTGTCATTGTGATGCAAGTTACAAATCTAATGGCAACATCGTCAAAAAAACAAAGACCTAGTTGGACCAAAAACATTCAATGGAAAAAACTTTTCTCTTTGGAGGTGACACATGCAATTTATTTTCAAAACAAGGGAAGAAAGGAGATAGTGAATGTTATTGTAAACTTGTTCATATAGAAAACAAAACATTGTTTAAGACAAAAAGGATAAGGTTATATCAATATTAAATACTGCTACAATTAAAGGGTTATGCCAACAATTGCCATATGCAATGAACCAACCTGATTACTGAAAAAAAAGGATTGTATGTTTTTTTCCCCAAAAACCATTTTTTCATATGAATGAATTTTGGAACAATTTTTTTACAACTTGTTATAATAAATGCTTATAGTTGTCCAAGTACATGACATGTTTTTTTTCTTCATCAATTTTTAATAAATATGAAAATTTAAAAGTGTCTTAATTCCTCATAAATTTAGTGTTTTATTTCTTAAAATGATAATAATTTCAAATCATAACCAATTTTTATTTCTTTATATTTTTATATTTTATTTTATAATAATTTTTTTTTTTAACACATCATGTACATTTTACCCCATTTATGTGCGCTAAAGAACTTTTGAAATTCTAAAATTTTGGATCAATTTTGGAAAGTTCTTTGAATTTTTAAAGTTTTAAAATTCCACATGTTTTAAGGTATGATTTTTTTTTTAATGTGATTAATTTTACTCCCATAAAATGTGTTTTATTATGTGAATCCTTTTGATAGTTCTTTGCAAAATTGACTCATGTTTCATGCGTTTATGTGCACTTTTGGAGGTCTTAAATCAAAACTTATACTTAAATTTTTTTCAAATAGATTTTTTGTTTAAATTCCTTGACATTCATATGAATGAAAAAGCAATAACTTGCCATGATTGCCATGGTTTTAAATGGAAAAACATAAATAATTATCCAATTTTGATTATTTTTCTTTGTAATCCAATGCCCTTTTTGGTTTATTGGATTGTGATTACAACCACTTATGTATTAAGTTGTAAAAATATGTTCATGTGCCCAAGGCCTCAACATAAACTTGATTCCAAAAGTGTTGAATGCATTTTTATCAAATATTGTACTAAAAAAAAATTTAAATTATGAAATAAAAATTTGAAAAAGCTCATTATTAGTCATGATGTATTATTAAATGAAGAAAATACCTTTTATTTCATGAATTCTTTCAACTCTTCAAGTTACACACAAAGTATTCACTATATTTTTAATTATTAGTGGTAATTTGTTGGTTGTACCTAGTAATCTTGTTCCATTCATTAGTGATGATTCAAATGTTCCAGTTAAATATTCACCCTTTTTGAACTTTTAAAAGATTCAAAATCCACAAAATTGGTGGGAGATAATCGTGTTCCAATGGTTGTACATAATTTTCATGAAGTTCCAACCATAGAAGATGTTATGGATTTTGCGCACATTCTTATTCCACCAACTTATGTTTTCCCTTTGTGAGAATGGCATGCACTTCAACTATTTAGATATTGGGGCCTAAAATAAAAATACCCATCCTTCATTCATTGGTTTGGCAAAAATGATTTGTTTTATTCAGGAGCCTAATGGCTATCACGAAGCTTTGAAATGTAATGAACACACTAGAAAAAATGTTGTCCATTTTGACCATATTTTTGTAACTATTATGTGACTAATGTCCAAACCAACTAATTTTACAACTAATAGTGTGTTAGTCCTACTTGTCCATGTAATTGCAACTTGTTGTAGTCGCATATGCAATTACAGGAAGGGTTGAACCAAATTCTAATTGTAGATGCGACTACAACTTATGACTAATATGATTTTCATTGAAAATGTAAATGAAAAGTGAACAATGTCATCCAATTTTGATTACATTCATCAATGGATGATAATGTAGTTATTTTTGCAACTATAAATGAAAGGTTTGTCAATTGCAATAATATATTCTACCACATGAACAAAGAAACATAGATCACATATGACAAACTTTGCTATTTCAATTCAACTATTATCCCTTCAATGTACCCATTCATGGGTCTTCTTTGCAATTATCCATGGGTCTTCCATGATATAATATCTAATAGCTAATAGTTTGCTAAAAAATGTTTATTATAACCTAGTTGGTAAACTAAGTAACCAAGCTTAATAGGTTATGTTAAACTAAGTAGGCCTACGTACATTGGTAGCATAGCTTAACTTGCATACTTAATTAATTAGCCTAAGTTATCTATAGTAGGCTAATTTATTAGGTGTAGCTAATAGGCTAGGCTATGAAAGTTAGACCTAGTTAAGCTAGATAAGCTAAGTAGGTAGTTGGTAGGCTAGGTCATTAATTAATTGGTAAACTAGGTAGCAAGTAGTAAGTAGGATAGGTAGTAGGTAGGTAGGTAGGTAAGCTAAGCAAGAGATATTTTATTTTGGGGATATGTCATAATGTTTTTGTATTAATTGATAAAATAATTAGTTATGTTAAAACATAATTTATTAAATGTAGGGTAGGTTATTAATTTATTAGGTAGGCTAGGTAGTAAATAGTATGTAACCTAAGTAGTATGTAATAAATAGGATAGGTACTAGTAGGTCGTAGGTAGGTAGGTAAGTTAAGCAAAAGGTATTTTATTTTGTGGATATGTCATAACGTTTTTTTGTTAATGGAGTATTTAATTAGCTATGTTAAAAAAAATATTTATTAAATGTAGGCTAGGTAATTAATTTATTAAGTAGGCTAGGTAGTAGATAGTAGGTATGTAACCTATGTAATATGTAATAAGTAGGATAGCTACTATTAGGTAGTTAGGTTATAAGTTAAACAAAAGGTATTTTATTTTGTGAATATGTCATAATGTTTTTGTATTAATTGATTAATTAATTAACTATGTTAAATAACTAATTAATTAAATGTAGGGTAAGATATTATTTTATTAGGTAGGGTAGGTAGTAGATAGTAAATATGCAGCCTAGATAATATGTGATTAGTAGGATAGTTAATAATAAATAGTAGGTAGGTTAAATTGTAAATATTTTATTATGTGGATATATTATAATAATAATAATAATAATAAATTAGGTAGGTTAGGTAATAAATAGTAGGTATGTAGCCAAGGAAATATGTAGTAAGTAGGATAGGTAATAAATAGTTAATGAAAAAAAAAAAATTGTGTGGATATATGATAATGTTTTTGTATAGGGCAAAGGATGTGATAATGTTGTAATGTTGTAGTGTTTCCCTTTCATTAGAATTGTCCCATATCTTTTGCCTACAACTTCAAACTCATAAAGTATATAAATAGGTGAAGAAATGGACTAGATTCATGGTATGCACCACAAACATGGTACATGTGCCATTTGGGATGAACCAATCAAAAGACTTGTCCCCAACAAAATAAATAGGATCCTACCTTCCTATTTAGCCTATGTTAGCTAGCTAGCCTAGCCTAGAATAGGTTAGTTATTATAGTTTAGCCTAGGATAGATTATAATTAATTAGAATCTATAATTATAATATTTAATTGCTATAATTATAACATTTAATTATTATAATTATAATATTGAAATATTGTAACTATAATAATTAATTACTGTAATTATATTATTTAATTATTATAATATAGTATCTAATTACTATAATAATAATATATCTTTTTTGAGAAAATGAAAAATTGTCATGTGTTTTATGACCATTGGTTCTATAAATTACCATGTGGTTAAATCCTAACCACCCATCAATGGCACATTTGGTAGCATGCGACTATCCCAAATGTAGTTGCAAATGCAATCGCAAATTGTGGTTCCACATCATATTAAGGATCATCCATGGCAATGGATGAAAAATTTTAAACCCTAGATGGATTAGCATGACTGGAAAACTAGATGAATGTCTTTGTAACTACAACAATTAACTTAGTGATAAGGTTTGTGAATACATTTTCAACTTCATGGCCATGTCATGTTTTTTGTGATTAATTGTTTTATGGCACTTGTCCAAAGCAACTAGGCTATTTTTAGTTGCATGTGTCCATTACAATTATAAATGAGTTGCAAATTCAATTGTTGATTTTCAAAAAAATTCTAATGATAGAAAGCTTGACATTAAGCCATGATCAAAGAATATGAAACATTTATGGAAAACAAGACATACCATTGAAACAAGATTTGCTTCCAAAACATGTGTAATTCAATGCAAATGGATTTCAAGTTGAAGTACAAAACTAATGGGATTATCAACCATTATAAAACATGCTTAAAGGTCAAATTCACAAGCATTGGTGTTGACCATACTTTTAATCTTGTTGTCAAATATGAATTTATATGATCACTTCTTGTTATTTCTACACAAGAGGATATTGAGTTATTGTAGTTTGACATGAAGATTGTTTTTTAAAATGGAGACCTAGATGAAAAGATCTACATGGTACAATCTTTGAGCTTTCAATAACCCAATGTTGAACATAAACTTCATTGTCTTCTCAAGTCTTTGTATGGATTTCATCATGCATCATAGTAGTGAAACATGAAGTTCAATGTATTTCTCCTAAAATATGATCTTTGAATCTTAACATTGTTGACCCCTATGTGTACTACATTACTATTGCCCTTAAGCTTTATGTTTCAATCTACATTGTTGACAACATGGACATATGTAAACATCATCCAAAGCTATTTAAGATGGTTGTTTACCTCAATCAAGAATTTGAAGTTATTATTAGTTCATTAGATTGTTATTTGGGCCTTCACATATGTTGTAATCATGAGCTTCATGTGATCTACATTGATCAAACATGCCATGTTTGACATATTTTTCACAAGTTTGGTTATGATGGATCCAAGCCAATTAATTCAACACTAGAGTTGAGCAAAACATCCAACTTCACAATCAAGTTGTTTATGAATCTATTAATTTTCATACATAATTTTCCTTACAAACAAATCATTAGTAGCATCATGTATGCTATCTTGGGTACATGCCTTAGTCTTTCACATGTGATATGCAGTGTAACATAATTGTGTTAACACCTTCAATGCCCTCATGTTAATGCAATTAAATGAATTTTGCAATGTCTATGTGGTACTATTCATCTTGCACTTTCTTATGGTAGTGAACACAACATTAACACACTTATTACTTCTTTAATGTTGAATAGGCTCATGACTTGAATGATCAAAAGTTGATCAAGGCTTGTATATATTTTTTCAATTAAACTCTTATTTGTTAGATTTCACAAAAACAAACATACTACACAAATGTTTCAACTTTAAAGAATGAATATGTTGCAACTTGCATTACAACAAATAAAAATGTTGTTTAGTTTTGGAGATTTCTACATAATATTGGTTACTCTCAAAAGGACCCTATTTTTTTTATTGTGATAATCAATTTGCTATACATCTTGTGTTAAATCCTAAATTTTACTGACACACAAAACACATTGATCTCCAATTTCACATGTTTTGAAAATTCTTTCAATGAAAGGAGATTGCCTTGACGTATATTTATGCTCAAAATTAAGTGTCAAATATATTCATGAAAGCTCTTTTGGAGTTATAAGTTTTTAAATTTTCATTCTTCTTTTAATCTTTAAAATGTTGCTAACATAAGAACATCTAATGATGATAACTGACTTTTCTCATACTTTCTACAATGAATGGGAATGTTGAGCATGAAAGTTCAATTCCATTGAGGAAAGTAATATCACATGTCACATTACATCAAAAATAAAGACATTACAATTATGTTTTAATTTGATGTTCCCACTTAGTTTCTCACTTTTTAAACTTGTATTTCCTACTATTTTTTACCTTTATATGGACTTGGTCCTCTTTTTTTTCATCTTTGGCACCATTGATGTTGCAAAAATAAACAATTTGTTTGTTTTACCTTCCTTTGTTGTTTATTCTTGCATGTATGTGCTTAGTATTTGAAACATTTTGTAGTTGACAATTTTAAACAAATTTAAAAATCAAAGCATCATATATATTTCTAATGTTAAATACAACATCCCTTAAATAACATAAATTGAATAATAATAAGGGGATCCATATGTTGGCATTTAATGTGGTGCCCATAAATGATATACATCAAAGTGCCTTAATCCTAGGACAAAAAAAAGAAGAGGTATTGAATCAACCCAAGGCCCAAAAATGAATTATTTCAACACTTGAGATGCCAAAATATTAAACAACCTAAGATGTCTCGTAGTGTGGTGCCCATAAATTCTTATACCTCAAGTGCCAAAATCCTATGGACACCAAAAAAAAAACTCAAGCATCAAATTAACCCTAGGCCCAAAAATGAATTATTTTGACACTTGGGGCCAAATTAGACAATAACTTTCAATATCCTTTCATTGTGACAATAAGTTTTTCATAATTGTGAAAACCTATAGTATTGGGATGGTTGATTTCAATGGGCATGTGTTGAAATCAATTAATTTTAAATTATAAGGTCATTTCAACATTTGAAATTAGAGTTTTTAATGTTCAAAACATGAGGTTCTCAAATATTTCAACTTTTGTTTTCTATTTACCTATGTCTCTTGTTCATTATTTTATTATTATTATAGCTATTTTGTAAAATATTTTGAGATTATTCAAGGGTAGAGCTACAACTCTAGATTTGGACTAGTTTCAATTCTCTCTCCATTGGTTTTTTTGGTTACATAGATTCTTTTTTCCTCTTGTGAAATGTAGGCTATAATTGAACAATGATTTTCCATGCATGTGAAGGGGGCATGAAGCAACTTGTCTTGTGAACTTGCTAGATGATTTGAACCTTTATGTAAAATGTAATTACGCAACATGGAACAATTTTCACATTTTTTCTTTGCTCCAATTTGAAACCTTTATAATACGTAATCATCTGTATGGATTTCAAATTTTGATACAATTCATCAAAATTCCCATAGAATTTGAAAAAGATTTCTTCATCAAAATTTTAATGAATTTCCACTAAATTTGACAAGAAGGTCGGGTATATATATAAACCCATTCCCATTATGTTTTCAACCTTGGGATGTTGAAAGTTTAGCTGAAAATCTATTTTCAAACATTATACACCCATTCATGATTATTATTTTTCAATCTTTTGATGTTGTGTCATTGGCTAGCTTCCCAAGAGGGATTAAACATTAAATCAAACCTATCCTAAATAGTAAAAAAAACTAATTAAAAAAGGCTAACAAACTAGAAGTAGAGTTTATATGTGCTGATTTATTTTCAGTTATTTTCAAATTTTGATGCTTTTTTTTCCCCAAAAAAACAGAATATTGCAACAAAATATTCCCCACTATTTTTATTTTGTGCATTTTGGTCAAATTTTGCACCAAAAAAAACACTACTACCCATAAAGGAAATACTTGCAATCTTTTTCATGAACAAATCAACATAAAATACAAAGAAAGTATTGCAATATTTTTCAAGGTTTTTCTCGACAAAACTAGCTCACTTGAACTAGTGTTGGGCGGGTATCAATTTTTGAATGTACTAGCTGGTACTAGTATTGAATATTTCAAACAATAATTCATACTAGCCCGATCGCAGTATTGGATTTAAAAAAACACTTTCACACAAGCACGGTCCTGGTATTAAGGTCTAAGGCTGATTTTGAGTTGGTATTGTAGCTTAGGGTTAGCTTTCCACATTGACAAAACAAATAAGTTGGGCTTAGTATTGCTGTGCACTACTAGTGTTGATTAGTTGATGAGAAAATGAATTGATTTTGTGAAAATTGATCAAATGAAAATACTGAATGATATTGTATGCAACTTGAATTGAATTGAATTGAAATTCCTAGATTGAACTCAAAAATACATTGAATGGAATCTGGGAATTTCAATTCAATTCGACTAAATTCGACTAAATTCAATTCAATTCGAATCAAATGAAAAATAAATGAGATGCAAACTAAGTGGAGAAAGTGTTGAAATTTATTCATGAATATGGTGTTAAGAAAAAAAAAACGAAAAAAATCGACATAGATATGAAAAGACACCTTTCTATGCCTCTTTACTTGAGAATGGATTAAACATGATATTCTAATTTGGAATTGTCAAAGTAATGACCATTACTTATGGAACCTAAAGTTGTCCTATCAAAACTAGTTCTAATGAATCATTATCATTGAATTTTTCCTTTTTCAAAAAATCAATTCATTCTTAAGATTTTGAAATTATTATTTCTCGTCATGCACAAAGTAAATAGTCTATTATGATATTGTCATATAAGTGGTGAAATTATTCATATCATAGTGTGTGATAATATGAAGGTTTTCAACTCCTCAAGTTCATATTTTTCACAAAATCTCATTTCAATACCAGTACCAATCTATGGGTTCTTGCCTGGTACTCACTCACTCACCCAACTTTGGTTTGAACTTGACATAAGGGGCACACACATTTTGCAATGACCCACTAATTTTTAGAATGCATTCTCAATCAATGGCTATGCTCCTTTACCATCACAAAGTTTTTTTTGTCTAAGACCTAGGATTTCTACATGTCCAGTTTGTGCTTTACTTATGTTGCAGCTGCCTTGAGATTGATGGCAACAAAAGCGTAGTACAACTTACTGTAGCTGCTGCCTTTGATGTAACATTGTCACTGGTACTGAAGATTTTCAGAGCTTTGTGCAATGTGTCATTTCAGTTGCACCCATTGCATCCGTGACAACTGCTATGGTGGAGAGACATAGTGTAGCCAGCTTAGTACACGCATACAACAAAGATGAGTGACAACTGTTGAGCTTGAGGGAAATATTATGTACCCTGATTCTCAGATGTTTGGGAGTTGGTGTGATGCTTTCAAGTTGCATCCATTTGTATCTGCCTCAGCTGCTATGGTGGAGAAGAGCAACTGAATTGTGTGTGGTAGCCAGTTACACTTGTACAGAAAATGAGTGTCCTCTTTGAGCTGAGGAGAGTTGTGTATCCTGGTTTTTGAAACTTTGGCTATGGAGCTTAGCAAAAGCAGCTCAAATCTGGCACTCACCCTGTTCTCATTTTGTTAGTTAGGCTCAAACAACAACTTAGAAACTTGCAGGAAAGATATGACATGTTGGGTGAATGTCTTTCATTCCCTCACAACTTAGCAAGCATCTGGAATGAGTATTGATGTCTTGGGTGCCTTACCAGATGTAGACCCTCTGTTGTGATCTCATGGCAGCAGCATCTCTTGAATTTGCATAAGTGTTGCATCTGCCTCTCCCACTATGAAAGAAAGACTGGAGTCAAGAGCTAAACAGGAAAATTTTCCATTGCAATCATCGTCACGTCAAACACTGTTGAAGATGGTGTTCATCTTTGTGGTGATTTGCCAAATGCAAGGAGGAGCCAGTTCTTGCGGTTGTCTAAATTGTGGAATTCAATTGTTGCCCCTAAAGAACAGAAGTGAACTAGTCCTGGGTATATCATAATGCAAAAACTTCCAGGGTAGTTGAACCATTTTTCTCTTGCTGGTTTGCATTTGAGGAAGATTGTATTTGAAACAAAAAGATGGCAATGAGCAATCGGGTACCCCAGGTCCAGTGATACATTACTCTCTGGTCTTTGTTTGTAGTATTGGAATAGGAACCTGATTTCTTTTCCTGACTGATCCGCAGCTATGCAAGATTGATTCAGAGGGCAAGGCTTGCAAGGTGGTGGGCTATTCATGTGTAGTTGTGAAGGTAAAATGAGGTTATATGGCAAGGTTTTAGAAGTTTCCAACTACATCTAGTTTTTCTGCTTGTGGGTGTTTGATTCTGTTTTACAGAAAACAGTCTTTCAAGGTTGATCAGGTCATGAGAAGATTGTTCTAAGCTGTTAGTGATCACTGAAAGGGGTGATTTGTGGGTTCTTGGGTTTGTCAGGATTATGGCAAGGAAACTACAGGACTAAATGTTTAAATCCGGGAGTACCTTAAGAGCCATTCAGGAAGTGTTGCAGCTCCTAGAGATGTATTTCAAACTCGGATCGTTAATTGTTCATGCAGTTCCTGAATCAGGTCCAGACTTTTGGATTCTATTAGGTTTCTGCTTGAATCACGGGGTAGAGAATACTAGTCCTATTGAAATAGTTGAATTGGTTGCTAATTCAAAGAAAGTGCAATCTTTTGTGACTACTGAATGTCCTCAAAGCTTAAGAATATTGAACTTGTGTGAAAGTTGATAGGTAGAAGCAGAGCGGTTTGCTTGAATTACCAAGGAAAATCTCAGACTGGTGCTGTGATGACACATTTAGTCATGAAGCTGAGATCCATGCATTCCATGAAGCTCTACACAATCTGCTTCTGGAAAAATTCTCGTTCAATTTCCTTCTGTATAAAACCATGATTGGTGACACACATCTATCACAACTGCACCTTCAAATTTTTGTGTGGATGGGAAACTGCATCCAGGAAGGAGGTCAGTGCACTCTGTTGCTACTTGAGGATCAGCCTACAAGATCATGAGCTTGCAGGGAGAGAGAGAGAGCAATTGTAGCTAGAGAGAGAGAGAGAGAGTGCACCAATCTTAACAAATAAATGGTGGGTGCTTTGCATGAGGAGATTAAAGTCCTCCTTGAGAATCAACCTGTGTTTGGGCCCTAGTTTGACTGTGTAATCCCCTATTTCATCCCCAATTTGAGTGTAAACATCAATAACAAGAGTGAAACTGGGTGCTGTTTCATGGAACTGGCTATCAGTTCACAAGATTTGCAGGATTTTATTCTGACAGAGACCAGCTGATTTAATGCAGAATTCAAGCAATAGTGAAGGTATAGACAAGGCAAATCCAAAACTGGGGATGAAACTCCTGCTCGGGTGGATAAGGCAAATCCAAAATACTGGGGGTGAAATACAAGTATGAGCACACGTTGGCGCAGGTAAAGCAAATCCAGAAAACTTAACTGGGGGTGATTCTCATCATATGAGGACCAATTTAGGTGAGAAACCCAGTTTGGTCCCCTCTTTGTTTTCCCTTTACACTGTTTTCAACATGACTTTTGATCTCATTCCCAGTTTGTTCAAAACTGGTGCCCAGTACCCACCCTTTGGGCCACTTTACAGATAACTTTACTTTATTCACCCAGTTCTGACAACTTTGTCGTCCTCAGTTTGCAGGAATTCCATCCAGCTTTTCTCATCCAGCTTTTGGGCATAAACCATGGCATGGAACACCCAAACCTCTCTTAACCCTAGTGATGAGAATATTCCATCGCCAAGGGTTGTATAGGCCAGGCTTTTTGAGAATATTCTTCATAACTCTTGATTTCAGGACCCCGATTACGAAGAATATTCCCAAAGGCCCAAGCTATCTTATCCCAGGGCATGTGAATATTCTCATCACTAGGGTCAAGAGAGCTTGGGGGGTTTGAGAATATTCCATACCACGGGTCATGGCCGATGATTTAGGGTTTTTGCATTCCATGTAACCTTCACCTTCTGGAGTGGACCTTGGTTGGGTCTTTTTTTTATTAGAATTTTTATAAAAAGGAATACCCTCTAGTTTAAGGTGTAGTGAATATTTTCAACAAATGAAACTCAATGATTTTGGGTCTTGGTTAATTTTTTTGGAACAATAGTTCTAAATTGATGGGTCTAATCTTTATAAAATCATTCAATTTTGGTTTTTGGATGAATTCATTTTCAACTTATTGATTAGTTGGGGGATGCATTTCAAAGCTCAATTTTTTTTCACAATGAAATGCTTTGATTGGCCCATCATAATTTTTTATTAAAAAAAACTTTAGGCATGCCCCTAAATAGGTAGAAGTTTCCATTTTCAAGATAAAAATGATCTCTTCCCATCCAAAAAAGTTAAATATGTAAATTCTAATGAATTGAAACAACATGCACCTAAAATGCCTAATTTTTTCATAAGGGAACAAGGGAAAAGGAAGGAGCATCACAATTTGTCCCACAAATACCCCAATCCAAAGAAGGATATGGTGTAACCCCCCCCCCCCAAAAAAAAGGAGGGACAACAATAGTTGAATCCCTACTACATTACATGAACAAGCATAGCAAATCCATCAAGCTGATTATATTACTTTTGTCCAAAAGAACAAAACAACAATGATAACACATTAATATGTTATGTTTCTAAGATACTAACAATTAATTTAAAAAATGCTAGAGTTTAAACTCTCCTTTGTGCCAAGTTGGTTCTATGCTAATCTACTTGACCCTTTATTAAATTATGCCACTCAACGCAAGACCCAATCAACACTTACACTTCATGCTAAATATTTCGTATGAAATTAACATAGACATACACATTTAAAAAAATAAAAAATAATCTATGTTTGATAATACAATCAATCCCACATACTATATTCTCCTCAAGCTAACTAATGATATTTTGATCCTTGTCCCATACAAATATATTATTGAGTTGTAATCTTTTTCAATATAACAAGTGATGACACAACTTCAAAATCCAAATAAACACACACAATCACACATTATTCCATCTTCATCTCCTTCATCAAAAGTTTTGATATTCCTAAATCTCACTACTTGTTCTAACAATTGTTCCTTCAAAAGAAATCCATCATCAAAGTTCGTGCAAATCCACAAGGTCCTATGTAATAAGATTAAGACACCAATATCCCCACCAATTGGCCCCAACGTCATATTAATTGCTTTCAACCCATATACCATGATGAACATACAACCTTTATGATTAAGTTGTAGTTAAAAACATGAGACGTTCCTTTCCAACCATGAATAGTAGAACGTTTACATAATCATCACCATATTCAAAACGTCACTCCCCTCAATAAACCCAATTTCTTGAATCTTTTCACAACCCAATGTCTCACCAAGACCTTGGCATTTCTTCATTTTGTGATCACCCCTCTACCATCTTCTATCTTCATTACATGGTACTTTGTAACATTGCAAATTGAAATAAGTCTATATAATGGAAGTTTTACAAATCTACTCCTATTTCCAATGTATCTTTCTTTTAAGCACTTTCAAGCTTATGAACATCGATTGCTTGCTTAAAACAAGGTTCACACTTAGCTTATTTATAATCTTGGTGAAATACCTCCACCTTCATTGGATAAACTTGAGCTTGCCAAAGTCCTAGTACAAGAGCATTCCACAATGCAAACGTAGTAAACAATGTAACAAGAACAACAATTGTCAAAAGTTTGTAGCATTGATTTCATTGTCAATTCCTTCCCAAGCTCACCAACACCTTGTATACACATTCAATACCCACACACACAAAAGCCAAGAAACAAGTTCCTTCACAAAAGTTGTAGTAATTTTGAAATGTTGACAACCATTCCAACTCATGATGAATAGCCAACAAAAAGGTGATGTTCACCTTCAACCCTAATTCCACATCCTTGTTTTCAATCGAATTGGTTCAACAATTTATGTCTCTTCATGTCACAATGGGATAAAATGAGAGGGAGGGAAAAAGGGGGTGGGAAAGGAGATATTTTTATCATGTATCCTTTACCCACAATTGCATGGTTGGAAGGAGGTGTGGGGGAGGCAAGGACTTTTATCTCATATCTTTTGCCCACGCTTTCATTATGGTATAACTTGGTGAAAGGAGAGAACTATTATAAATAAATAAATAAATAAATTGAAAATTTGAATAATCTAAATAAGTTGATGAAAAAATTCATCACTAAACAAAAAATAAAGACCTTTGGGGTGGAACTATGGTTCATCCTAAAAACACTTTAAGATTTGAACCATGTCAAAATGTCATCAAAACTTGTGGGCCAATTATAGGGTCAAGTTTACCAATGTTGGTAAGTTTTTGAAACTCAATATGTTTCAAGTTAGGGTATGAAGTTAAGTTCTAGAATCTCCATACTCAAGGTTTCAAGTTTCCTTGGAATTACCATTGAAACCTAACTAGAGAACCAATCTATTTCAGAACCCAAAACCAAGGGTGTTGCTTTGGTTAAAAAAAGTTTCGATTTTCAAGGTACATAAGTACAATTTTATTGGAAAACATATAAACTTGGTCTTACATTTTAAACAAGTTATTGCATTTAATTGATTGTACATAATTAATATTACATAATCTTTATCTCAAAGTGTGTGCCTTAATTGAACAAAACTAATTACGTTTATTTTTTTGGTTTAGTTGTGTGTGATGAATCATGTCTTAAATCAGATTGGCTCCAAATTCATTGTGAAAATGATTAAAATCAAAGGTTTTAGAGATCCAAAGAACTCAAGGTTCCATCCAAAACCCTAAAAAAAAAAATTTTTTTAAAAAAAACAAAGGTTAGAACTGTGGTTAGCTTTGTACTTACCATCCACACATATATAAATACCTACCCATTACAACTTAATTGTGGATGAACTACAACTGTGAGTTACCAAGGTAATCCATCTTGTCCTTCCTAGTGTCATATGGCATCAACTAGGCTACTAACTACATAAGTAACTAGGTAACTACTTGCATAAGTGGGTAAGTACTAAGTACCATAGTTAAGTAGGTAGGAAACCTAAATAGTTGTTATGTAGGTGGATAAGTAGGTAACTTGGGCACTTGATGACTACTAGGTTGGTAACTAAACATGTGGATGGCTAGTATGTAGCTAACCTCCCATGGTTAACTATGGGACAGGAATAGAATGAAAAGAGTGTTCTTATCCACATATCATCCATCTTGGGTGGCGTGCTGGTGAGTGCTGCTTCACTCTGGCCCACATAATAATCCCACTAGTCTAGAACCAAGGTTGAGGAATTGACTCTCATGAGCCAAAAACCCAACATGGTGAGTTCCCCAAGGTTTACATTGGATCTTCATGGTTTGCATCATCAAACCCTAATTATGGGGGTTTTTGGATTGAACTTTGTAGTAAGTATCAAACCCTAGTAATTGGTGGGGGGTGGGGGTTGGGTTTGGATTGAACTTTGTA
>Ga0209611_10003053_pt1 | contig 29282 bp, 22 predicted proteins | sample S1TSphgellanicum_3_FD_187693 | JGI IMG/M metagenome (GOLD analysis project Ga0209611, IMG submission 187693) | Host-associated microbial communities from peat moss isolated from Minnesota, USA - S1T2_Fc - Sphagnum magellanicum MG (SPAdes) (version 2) | ecosystem: Host-associated > Plants > Peat...
GGGGGGGGGGGGGGGGGGGGGAGGTCGGGTATTTGAATTTTCGGTAATCACAGTTATATACCAAAACTGAGTATTTTTGGAGTTTTTTTGGGTAACTGTGCATATGCTGGGCATTTGTGTGTTTTGATCACCATGGTTATCAACTTTGATACCCGGGTTTGATGCTGGTGCAATTTCTAATACCCGCCCCCGCAAACTCTGGTACGAACCCACCAAGTTCTGGCAGTGACGAGTGTAGCAGCAGCAGCAGCAGCAGCTATGTGGGTCCTGCAAGCAATGCACCATGCGTGTCATTTTGGGCTGCTGACACGTTAAAGCTTTTGCAATTATTATGAGGTCGGGCAGTCAGATTAGGGTTTAGGGTTTCAGGCACTGAGTAAGTACTGAAGCTTGCTTGCTTTCCTGGCTTTCGTTCCTTCCAAGTTTCAGGCTCAAGCAGGTTTGTTTTGATGGGGCAAAAGAAAATGTTGTGATGACACACACACCCAACCAACCTTTTTCACCTCCTTTTCTTTTCTGTCCATGCACCAACATTAATTAAAAACTGAGTGAAGCCAGCCAGCGGCCAACCTGCCACAACTTTTTCCTTTCATTGCTCTCAGTATGTAAACTTTTGATGATTAGTAGAAAAATTTAGTTGGACACGATTTGTTACAAGAGAATTTTTTTAAGTCAGTTTTTAAATTACAAGCTTTCAATTTTTTTTTAATTCTTTTGCGAATCATTGATTTTCTGTTTCTAACTTTTGGCGACAAAGCTCTATAGGGGAATTGAACCTGACTCAAAAAGGACCTGCCCATTGTAGCATAAAGCTTAACCTGCACAAAAGAAAACTTGGTCACACATGCTCATTGTCAAAAAAATAAGTTTTCATTCCTGATTTGTAAAGGCCCAAAAGGGGTCCGAAGAAGACACATGAGTCACCCTATCCAAACAAATGGATCATGGAAACAAACGGCAATTATAAAATTTAGTAAATCTTCCATCATTCCTTATAACAAATTTTGTTGTATTTCCAACTTTGGATTGTTGTTCAAAAAGGGAAGTTTTCCATGGTGAAATACTTTTGGCTAAACATCTGATTGACTAGCTCCAAATGCACAGTGAACTGGTTTCTTAGTTTAGTTTTCATAAAGGTGAGCTTTGAAAAACTAGCTCATTCTCTACTAAACCAATAACTTGCACAACAACAAGTTCAACCAACTTAATGTACTCAGGGATTTGATGTTCAAAAATCCATGATGATGAAAGGAACCTCCAAAGTTTAGTAAGTGGGTTGAGATCAAATGATTTTTGCATTGTCAATTTGGCATTGTTTTTCATGGTAAGGACAAATAAAAATCTATGCAAGTCAAAAATAGTAGTTAAAAACAATGTTGGAACCCATACCTCATTAGGCCCCACCTTCTTAGGCTGGCAAGGGCAGCTTTTAGAATTGCCAAATGAGTAAAAAATCTCACTTTAGGTTCTAGTTGCAATTAGTATTGGGCGTACACAATCCCAAATGCATCCATCAACTCCTAAGATGGGAATCAACATTGCATCTCTATAATAAGTTGATTCCCAACTTTCACACATTGTTGTTTCATGGAGGCTATAATCTCTTCAAACATGGGCCTTGTAGCATAACTAAATCCCCCCATCCAATCTACAAAAATATGGCCCAAATGTGTTGCGCAACCAATTCAAATGCCAGATGATTGATTCCAATATTTAGATTTGTTATTTGGTGAAAACAAATGTTCTCATAAATGAAATTGACCAAGGCCAAAAAGTTAGTAAACACATCACCTTGGAAACAACACTAACTATCACAATACATGTGATACACCTCTCCATCACAAATGTTGATTGTTGTAATAAAATCACAAATGAACATGTCACACAACTAAACAAATTTAATCAAAGAACGAATTGTTTCTAGGAGTGGCATAATGGCATTCAACCCCAACAACGTCTTTACATAAGTTAACAAACATGTTAGATTGAACAGAGGGTTATGGTGGGTGCATCCAATGTCATTTTCATTATAAAAAATGTGATATTCAAATAACACACATTTGATAGGACTGTGTCACGAATGCTAATGCCATGGAGTTCATTCATTTGAATGTTCATCCATATATGTACCTAACTTTTAATTTAGTTTCAATTCATTTTTAGTTAACTTCTAGTTAAATTTGAATTCATTTTCATTTGACTCATAATTCACTTCCAGTTGATTTTTAGTTCATTTTATTTAACTTTTAATTCACTTTTATTTAAAGTTTACTTAAGTTCGAATTAACTCCCAATTGGTTTTTGGTTAAGTCCCAGATAACTTTTAGTTAATTCATAATTGATTTTCAGTTATGAAGGTTCTTAAGAAGCTTCCTTACTAATGCACACATAGAAGCTTCCTTGGAAGCTTCTTTGAACTAAATCCCCAAAAGGATATAAATAGAAATAAGACCCTTCATGTGATGAATGTGAACACTAGACACCATCTTCCAAAGGATGAAATTCATCAATAATGTTCATCCATAATTCTTAATTAAGTCTTAGTTAATTTTTGGTTGAGTCCCAGTTAACTCTTAATTAAATATCAATTAAATCCTAGTTAGCTCCCAATTAAGTCCAAGTTAACTCTTAGTTAACCCATAATTAGTTTTTAGTTAAGTCCTAGTTAAATGTTAGTTAACTCCCAATTAAGTCATAATTAATTTTTAATAAAATTTTAATTAATTTTTAATTAATTCTAGTTAATTTTTAGTTGACACCTATTTTCAAATAACTCATAATCAACTTTTAATTAAGAAGGTTCTCAAAAAGCTTCATTACTTGATGCACACGTAGAAACTTCTTTGAGCTAAGTCCCCAAAAGGGTATAAATAGGAGTAAGACCCTTCATTTGCTTCAATTTGCTCAACACCAATCTTAAGCATGATCTTGCACCATAACCTTGTCATGTTCTTTTCATGTTCATGTTTGCATATGTTAACATAATAAAGATTTGTTTCCATGTTTGTCTTGCACATCTTGTGTTCTTATTTTTGAATTACATAATATTATTTTGTTCTTTGTTAGACTTTTCCTTTAGCTTTTGTTCTTGTGATTTTTCATGTCCTTGAAACTTCATTTTTTTCAATTTGTTCAACACTAGTCTTCGGCATAATCTTGCATCATAACCAAGTGTCATGGTTTTTTCATGTTCATGTTTGCACATGTCGACAAAATGAAGATTTATTTTCACATTTGTTTTACACATCTTATGTTCTTTTTCATAGTTCTTATGTTCTTGTTTTTGAATCACATAATATTGTTTTGTTCCTTATTTGAAAGTTAGATTTAAACCTTTTCTTAACCTTTGTTCTTGTGGTTATTCATGTCCATGACAAATTGATCATGGATATCCACCTAGTTTTTATGTTTTTCAAGATTTTATTACCTTTAGTTTCCATGATCTCTACCAATTTTGTAAATTCCATATGTTTTTTATGGCTGTGGTTGAAAAAAACATACAAAAACTACAAAAGACTTTCAATGAGAAACACCAAAGAAAGGTTTGAAAGGGCTTATATTGCCAAACTTGTCCAGTGAACCATATAATGCATACCCATGACAAATGGAGCATATTGATGTTGGATTTAAACTATAACTCCATATCTAAGGTCTTAGAAGGTACTAACCCCATCAACACCAAAACAAACTAACCTTGAAGCAAGTTCCTCTTCTTTAAAACCTTCTTGTGTCATCAAAAAGTTCATGATCAAAGTTAAATTAGGATCTCCAAATCCAAAAACAACATGTTATACATTCAACAACAAAGGTATGCAACACTAATCCTACACAATATAACCATGTGCACATTTGCTGAACTTGCATTATCCATATTGGAAGTGACCTCATCACAAGTTTAAAATACAAACTTGGCATTTTGGATAATAACTTTAGTGTCATTTTTCACCTCATGGTCAACATGTGTTCTACCATTTGCCAACCAACCCCATCAATCAAACCAATGTTTTTTGGGGATAAATCGAAGTTTCAAGAACTAAAACAAAGGCAAGAAATTTTCATAATCTATCATGGGCTTACCTTTATTCAACAAGCTGAAAATAGTGGCAAATTGGATAAGTTTTCATTTGTCTTTAACTATTTAACCAAGATCAAGCTGTTAGAAGATAGTTATTGAAGATAGTTAATCATATGTAATTTCATTTTTTGCATGCCCACATTTTGGATCCATATACCACTTAACATCATGGTTTTTCTTCTCCCCTGCATGTTTCTTTATAGAATCTCATTTAACCACTAAAACCTTTTCCTTCCTCTCAATTCTAATATAAACCCAACATCTAATAAAAGTTATTGAGCCAACATCATTTAGTATGGGCTCTACCCATGGCATTTTCAAAGCCTAAACCTCCTAAAACTTCTAATTCACATTGTAATTTCATACTTCTTTTGTTTCTTAGGATTGGGTGCATGCCCACCTTTAGTAATAACATAAATTTCAAGGGGTTCAAAACCTTCAAAGTTTGCGTCCAAAATCAGAAGTGGATTAGGAGTCTGTAATTCATAAGAAGGCATATAATTTCTTTTTGCACCCATGTTATTTAGATTCAAGTGCATCATAATAGTGAAGTTCATCAAGTATTAAAACTTCTCCAAGGACTCAAGCACTAAAGAAATATTTGAATTAAAATGGGTCGAAACTTGTGAACACGGGGGCATGATTGAATGAAACCAAAAAAAATTAATCAAAGCACTAAAATTTCAAGAGTATGCTCAAAAAACCTACCTAAATTGCAAATGCACAACAACACTTGCTTATGGCGTGGATGTTCATCAAAATCCAGAATCTAAATTGTAGACTTCACACAAAAAAACTACAACAAATGTTGAGTAAATGTCATGTCAATGACTTCCAAAACATGGACACAAGCTACATTGGTGCAATAGTTGCATAAAATCCAATTATAACAAAAATCATGCACATAATAAAAATCGTGCATAGAAAAACAAACCTCACACAAAGAAGTTGTAATAGATGTTGAACATCTACCAACAAGAGGTTGACGATTCCAAAAATATGCACATAAGCTACATTGGTGCAACAATTATGCAAAGTCCACTTACAACAAAAACCATACACACAACAAGAGCCATGCATAAAAAAATTAACCTCCCACAAAGAAACTACAACAAATGTTGAACATTTACCAATAAGAGATCAATGACTTCTAAAATATGCACAAAAATTACGTTGGTGTAGCAATTGTATGAAATCTAACTACAACAAAAGCCACACACACAACAAGAGTCATGCACCAAAAAAAAGACCTCACAATTTTTTTTTATAGTAGATGTTGAGCAACTACGAGCAAATGTTGATGACTTCTAGAACATGCATAGTGCAAAGTGTGCAAAAAATGCCTTGAGAAGGTGGGGGAGTTGCAACTTATCATTCCACTATGGCATCATTTGTTTTCAACATTCATACATTATATAACTTTTCATCCATATTATGCAACAATTTTCTTCAACCTTTCATTATGAAATGTCGCATAATATGGATGAAAAATTGCATATTGAATGAAAATTTTGGAAAAAAGATAAATTTTTTGTATAATATGGGTGAAAAATATTCATTTGCCCCAAGAACCATGGTTTCCTCATAGAAACATGGTTTTCTAAGTGAATGAATCCAAGTTTTCAAAGAAACTTGGTTCCCAAGGCAAATGAGCCCAAGTTTTTGAGGAAACCAATGTTTTGCTAATAACTTCAACACATTTCCTTGGGGACATTATGTTTCACCAGTAATTTAGGTTGCCCAGGAAAACATAGTAGAAGGGGAACTTTCCTTAAGTTTGACAAACTTTGAAAAAGAAACTTTCTCCTCTAGTATAAGAACAATAGGTAGATTTAAGATTAAGTCTTCCTATCATGACCCACCCACCAATTGGTAACTTTTTAAATTAATTTTTGGTTTTTTCTTCTTCAATTTGTGGTAATTGTGATGCCCTATTCTACCTTGGTGAGGTTGTACTCTTAGTTCTTTTCTTTTTTTACAAAGGAATGTGTATTTCATTTGTGCCAATTTTTTATAAAAAAATTGTGGTGTGAATTTATTAAAATTATCCATAAAGTTAGGTGATAAAGGGGCAAAAACCGTTAGTTTTGGCGTAACAAGGCATCAAATGTGTAACTAGAATAAAATTGTACCAAACAAAATAATTAAGGCCCAAATTAGTTTTTTCCACCAATTTTGGTGGTAAATCAAGTTTCATCCCTTATTTCCTTATTCTGGAGCACCTCCACTACTACTACATATATTTTCATTGCTCTTACTTATACATGAACACAATCTTGGGTGACAATGGAAAAATTATTGACCACAACATCACAAAAGATTTTAAAATGTTTACGTTGGTAACCAATCATAGGATCAAAATACATCATGAAGAGATGAACTTGAGATATTTTTATAACTACCACAAAATCACAAATGAAAACATCCCTTCCTTGAACAAATTTGATGAAAACATTAAATATTTCCAACAATGGCAACAAACAACACAAGGCTAAAAATGTGTGAATATCACAAAAAAGGTCAAGATTCAACCTTGCTTAAACAATTGAAGGATTGTCTTGTGACATTTTCACAATTAAAATCTTGTTTCGTACCATGACTTGCTTCAAAAGCTCCAACATTGATATCCATTGAGTCTTGACATTTCTCAAGATCTTAAATCTTGTCATTTCCACAATTTTAGCAAGCTTATTGAATTCCAAATGTCATCTAAAGGATTCTTTTTATAATGTTTTTAATGTCAACAACAAAAGATAGTGAATTTTTTTCTATGTATAAAAAATTATTGGTATTTCATTGCATTGTTGTATCTATAGTGGAAGATGTCAATGCTTGGACAAATAAATGATGGAGGGACCATGTGGAGAGGTTACCAAATGTTGTTTTTATGGCTAGGTGGATTCTTGGCATACATGGATTGCAAATTAAGACTAAATGAGTTTTCTTAGTTGTAGGGTTGTTCACAAGCTTACAAAGTTTTCTTAGGGGGAAGTTACTCTCAAATTTTCCAAATGACATACAGAAAACTATAACAAGAAACTTAATGAAAAATAAATAAATTATAATTCAACTCAATGTAAATAGGGTGCCAAGATTTGAAGTCCCCTACAACTCTACCAAATTGAATTTTTAAAAATGTGACAAAATTTGAGCTACGAGGAGGTTAAATGGTTACAACTCTCTTTTGTCACTTGACAATGGTTTGGTCAAACGTCAATCAAAGGTTAAATTCTAAAGCTATGCACTCTTCATTTGATTGGTAACCTGCCTTCATTCGCTGTCATCATTCATTCAACCCCAAACACAAAGCCCTAAGACCTAGATTCATATGGATTTGGCAAACGATCTCACTTTTAAAAAAAAATACATGCTTACAATTTGTAGGCCTTTTAATTTATGGGCCTTTTGACAAAATTTCACACAAAAAAAACGATGGTTTGAACTCCAAAAGGTTTGGACCATGTTGATTGGTTATTGGGTTTTCATAATTAACCATTTGTTACTTTTTTTTTTTTTTTTCCCACACCAAGTATCAATTAATTGTTTTGAACAATCAATTATCAGTTTCATTGTCAAAGTAATATTCTTGCTTATCAATTTATTCAATTTTTTTGGTAATAATTGTCAATCATGCATAAGAGTTAGTTCTCAAATACCCACCTTGAGAACCATCAATTATACTACCTAGATAGGTTTGTATTTAAGTTTTCAATTCTGTTCTTTTTTCTATCATGAACATGTTTATTAGGATTGGAATTTTTCATTCAAGTGGATCACCCTACCTTGAATGAAATTCCAATCATATGGGTGGGTCATTAAAATTTGAAAATTCAATACCCGACCCGTAAGGGTCTTGTCAATTCTTCAAATGATATGTACAAAGTGAATAGGTTATCAACTTGGTCTTCAAAATAAATCAATAACTGATTGGTAGGTTATCAATAGTTGGGTTGATAGCTAGATTGATAACTGGGTGTTTTCTTGATAACCAGCCAACATTGGTTTGGACTCCACCTCTGGGATAAAATAGAATGTCCAAAGCAAAAGAACAAGATCGAAATTGCATAAACCTAAAAACCTCTTAGAATTTGTTTAGTGTATTTGGAGATCACATTACAAAGTTCAATTCATCATCTCCACCAAGAGACTACACTCTTTGAAATGCTCACCTCTCTTTATTTTTTTTGCCATGGTGGGTATCACAAGGAAAAATAAAACATAACAGTTTCTGACTATTTTTTAGGTTTGGTAATGCCCTCAGAGCAGGGTGTTCCCAAAGTAAGGCCTGCCCAAGGTAACATGGGAACTTACTTTGGGATCACACTGCTCTGAGGGTGGTGGTATTGTACATGTACCCGATGGGCCATCACATGTTTGAGGAAGTTGGCTCGACATAGTTGCTTTCATTCCTCTTGGGCTTGTTCCTTCTTTTTCCAAAACTTGAAGTCAGATTAGGTCTTGCAAGGTTTGGGGTCATAAGTCTAAACTGAGTTTCGCCTCATTCTCTCTCAAGCATGCTCAACCATGTTTGAGTTACATAGACAATTGAATGAAAACATTTTAGAGTTTCATGGTGAAGTTTTTGCCTATCTAAAGTGTGTTAAAATCATGAGGTCTAAAACTGGAGCAAACTTGTCACACAAATGACATGCACCAAGTTCCAACACAATAAATTAAATTGAACTGAATTGTATTAATACATTGAGGGTTGGTGGGGGCACCATTGTGCGGTCCAACTGAATAGAGTGGGACCTGATGAAAGCATGACGCTGGGGACAGGCAAGGGTCATGCTGAGCAAACACATGATGACTACAAATTGAGGACTATTGTACCCCTAAAGAACTAAGAAATCTCCTTTGTATATGTATTGGACTTTTTAAAGCATGTCCACACATTCCCTATTGGGGGGTCAACCATCAGCTTTTACCAAATCAAACATAACAGTAGAGTTATCTGGAAAGTCACCCTGTCTTCATCCTGTCTTTGGCCCTGCTTTCACCCCTTATCCCCTCTTTCAGTGGCATCCACAAAGTAAGGAAAATTTATTAAATCTCAGTATGAAATGCTGAAACTCAGCATTTACTGCATAAAGTTCGAGACTAATTATAATAGTCGTACAGGTAGGAGCAGTGAAAAGATATGTAGCAGCATAAAGTTCGAGACTAATTATAGTAGTCGTACAGGTAGGGGCAATGAAAAGAGATGTAGCAGCACTGGAGGCGCTCAGGAAAATTGAAAGACGGGATGAAACTCAATTCACCTCCAAAATTGGTAGCAAAACTAATTTGGGTACCAGTTATTTCATTATGTAAAATTTTCATTCCCAGTTATGTGTTTGATGCCCTGTTATGCTGAAACTGGCCGTTCTCGCCCCCTAATAGTGTCACTTTACGGATAACTCTAGTGTTAATTATTCCCCCCATCCCGACTCTAGTGTTAATTGATACCTAAAGTGTTCAATATAAAGTGAAAGACTATTTAAATGTCACCCCTTGGGCCAATGAAAGAGAGTCATTTCCCCTCTTAGAAGGTGAAATCCTGCATGCATGTTGTTTCAATCTCCCAAAAAACCTACTGTTCTAACTTATTAGACAAGTCTTGAACAGTGTTTTAATTGAATTTTCATTTATTTAGTTATTTACTAATTTATTGTGATGTAGTCAAAGTTGCAATTATCTGTAAGAAAGATTTAACCAAATTTGTTGCAAAAATGATGTGAAAGCAAAAGAATTAAGCATCCATCCTTGTATATTGTTGGCTACCTACTGAAAACTAATGCAGACTTGTGGTGATATTTATTATTGTTATTTTATGATGTGGGTGATTAAAAACATCAAATACTAGTTTTGCATTTAATATTATAAAATTTTGTGACTGGAGAAATTTCACTAGAAACCAAAACCAGTTGAAGCCTTCAATGAAAACTTTGTTGGTGGTCTCAAACAGTTTTTGCTAGCCATCACAATTACTTGCTATCACATACTACACCCACCAGACTCACAAATGTCAATCACCTCACCTCAAAAACCAATCGTACAAGTGCAAGTATATTGTGACTTGGGGAGGACGGTAAATCAGCAATGGGTCCTTATTGTCCACTTCTTTTTTCCCTGACTGCCCAATTGCCCAACCAAGATGTGTCTGTTGATGGCCAGACACATCTCGGTGCTGCCCAGACACAAAAAAAATGTTGGGTCTTCTTATGCATGCCCAAAGTGTCAATAACAAGACCCAAATTTTGTGTCTGGGCATCATCCATCCATCCATCTATTTGGGAAATAGTGAGGTGAAGTTTGAACATAGAAACCCTTTCATCCATCGATTGACCAAATTAACTGCAGTTGGGATAGTGGGTTGGATATAACACATGGAAAAATGTACCCTTACCCTTTTAATTACCCTTCCTAGTTGGGGTAAAAAAATCCAGTTAACTTTTTCATTACACCACCAGGGTTGGTGTTTTTTCTACTACCCCCTGTTTAATCATCCTACCCAATCAATAATTTTCTTAGAATTACCCCATCAATAACCCTACCCCCACTAGCAGTATTTTTTTGGTGCGAAATTTTTCCAAAATGAAAAAAATTTAAAATTAAAAGAGATGGTTCTGTCACAATATTCTCTGTTTTTTTGAAAATTTGGAAAACAATTTAGAATTTTTTTGCCACATTTGGATTCTCATTTTATTTTAGTAGCATTTTTATAACTAGTTTTTATTATTATTTGGACATGTTTTAGATTCCTATCTCCATTTAATGCTAAATCCCTCTTGGGATACTAGCCATTGACACAACATCTGAAAATTGAAAAAAAAATCACTACCCGTTTCTATGCATTTGAGATTTCCTTTTAAGCAAGGCAAGGTAACATAAAGTGTTGGTAATTTTGGTACACCTGTGTTGAATTAATTTTGGCTCTTGGTTAGGTTTAGCACCTTGTTTAAATTTTTTTAGGATTTCAGCACTTCCTATTTAAAATTATTTGACACCGGCTAATTTCGAGCAACCCAATCCATTGATCCTTTTACCTAGCTCCTTCATTTACTAGGTCAAAAAAGTGCTACCAAAAGTTGTCATATATATTAGAAATAATAATTTAAATACAAAATAAGCATATATATTTAGAATCTAAGTTAACTTAGTACTCATTACAAACTTCATTAGCAAACACTAAACATGAGCCAAATTAAAAGCGGCATTAGTCTTGAAATAGTTGCAAGACAATGCCTAGTTCAAGGGAAAAAAATGATCTAATGGTTAGAGTCTTCCCTTTCAACCAAAGGGTACATGGTTTGATTTCTTTCTCAAAAGTTTTTTTTTCATGGACAAAAAGAATGGGGGAAAAAACATATGGGTAACTTTTTCAAGCTAGATGCCTGAAGGGAAAAGGGACTTTCTTCAAAGAAAAGGAGACAAAATGGTAGCCTAACCATGTTCCTTCACGAACCAACTTTCCAAAGGAGAAGGGGATTAAATTGTTAAGTTGCTTTAGGGAGCAACTTCCCGAATGTTTGAGAAGAAAATATAGAAGGTAAACTTTTTCCAAGTCAAACATTTTTTATATCATTGAAAAGCTTTCAATGCATACATATTGAACATGATTTTGCATTTTGTCCCAAGTCTTATTGCTCCTCAAGAGGACTTGAAAAATTGACCCCTAATTTTTTTTATCATAACTTTTAGCTCATAGCCTCAAATCTAAAATGCAATATCATTTTCGATATTTTATGCTTTGAGAGTTTTCCAATGCTATAAAGAACTTTTGATTTGGACAAAGTTTATCTTTTATAATTTCTTTTCAAATGTTCGGGAACTTGTTCCTTGAAACAACTTAGTCTTTTTTTCCCCCAAGGAAAAGGGAATTTAGAAATTGGACTTTTAACTTTTCTTTACATCATAATTTTTAGTTCATAGCCTCAATTCAAAATGCAAGATCACTTTTGATATCTACATTTTGAGAGATTTCCAATGGTATTAAAAAACATTTGGTTTGGAAAAAGCTTATCATCTATATTTTCTTCTCAAACATTTCTCAAATCACTAACATCCTAGGTTAAAAATAAAATATTAACCCAAGGTTAACATAAGCCCCAAAAATACAACCGTGAAAACATTTGTCAAATTTTGGGAATTGGATCTTTTTACAATATTTTCAATTGAAAGCAAAATAGGGAAATAACATTTATCTTGAACATAATAACTATGCATAGAGATCCAAGATTGGGTATTGATGATAGTAACTTCATCTAGTGTTGTAACTATGTAAACTTGGGTTCCTTACAAAGGCATGGCAAAGGAATAGGCCTGGATAATATTCTTTGATTCAAGCATAGTTTCACAAATCAAGGAAAATTAATCCCAACATTGTTAAGTGGATTCCAATTTAGGAGTTGGAATTTCACAATGTCCTGAATTGTTGGGACAAGGTTTGGTACCCAAAACCTTGTTCAAATTGAACCCTCTTATTTAAAGTGAAATCACATTTTGCATAAATTGAAGATTTGAGACACAAGTTATGGCCAAAATAGAGGTTAGGAGTCAAATTGGTAGTTCAACCCTAAATCATTAAAAGGTTTGATAGAAGGTCAAAATGCCTCTAAGGCCCAAAACATGGTAAAGTGTACACAAAAAGTGAGTGTTTTCAATTTTATCAAGTATTGTGCATATATGAAAATGAAAATAAAGTCAAAATGGGTGGAAATACATTAAAAAAAAATTTGGACTTGTGTTGAATTAACGAAAATCTATTTGTAAAAATTAAAAATGAAATTAAAAATTAAATCAAAAGTAAATTCCAAATAAGATGAAAAATAAGGTTTGTTGGTACTTTAACACAAAATATTCAATTGAATATGTATGTATTTGGTTAAAATATAAAGATCAATATATTCTTGAGGCTCATGTCAAAAAAAAATTTAATTTTTAATTTGTAAACTCCATTCATATTTTACAAAAGTTCACATTTGCAAAAAATAAATTGCAAAAATGACTTGTATTTTGAAAAAACTACTTTCAACCTACTTTTATAATGGTAAATTTTTAAGTGAATGCATAATAGTGAAAACTATCTTGTCTTTGATCAAACATGTAAAAACATTTGACATATAATAACTTTATGTTATGTTTTGTTGTTATTTTCAATCTAGACTTGCATCCAACTTTGACAAGATAAATTTGGTGTTCACTGTATTATGTTTACACCTTCAAATTGGACTAATTGGAGCATGTCAAATGGAATTTAAAAACTCTTTTCATGGGTTAGAACTTTGCTTTGAAAAGTTTTAGAATAAAAGTCCATATGTGGGAATTATGAGCTTACAAAGTGACAAGCTTCACAACTTGATATAATTTTGAAAATTTTTAGTATTTTGAGTTAGGAGTCTTAGGAATTTTTGCAATTTTGATGTAGTCTTTATCAAACATGTGAAATAAAAGGATTTCCAAAGGATGTGAACAAAACATGACAAAAAAAAGGCCTAATTTTAAGTCCAAATATGGAACACAAAGACCAATGATAAGAACATGAAATGTGCAAAACATAGGTTTAAGTGGAACTTTATTATGAAAACATGAAAAAACAAAACATGGTTATGGTGCAAGATTATACCCAAAATTAATGTTGAACAAACTAAAAGTAAAATGAGGAGAATTGTGTTCATCTATACATTGTTAGAGACCCAATTTAAAGAAAAATATTTTAAAATATCTCAAATCAATTCAAAATATTTCAAGGAATCTTTTTGGGCATGTTTTTTTAATTCCATTTTAAATCTATAATGGATGAAAGGTGGACATTCATGGATGAATTCCATTCATGATGATTTTGATGATGATGTTGGGCATGTCATCTATGATATTTTCCACCACCATTTATAGAATATATTAAATGAAAGAAAGCAACAAGTCCTCCCAAGTTTAGGTTATGATGAATCATGTGAATATGTGTCTTTTTAAATTTCATCCATGCATCACTTTAGTTTCACTTTGCATGAACCATCTTCTTTCTTAATTTGTGCAAATTGCTTTCACCTTGAGTTCAACTTTGTGCATGTGTTCTAGTCCCATCATGGAACTCCCACACCCTTTTTCTTTGTGGGAATTAGTTCTTTGTGGGAACTAAGAAATGAACCTTAGGTTTGCATTCCATCACAAAATTGAGAATTAATAAGGTTTTTTTATTCTTGGCACTACTTAACACACCTAAAAGTGTGTCATCATCACAAATCATGCAAAAATGTTGGTCCTTTAAATAGTGACCTTAATCGTTGCTAAATTTAATAATGGACATGTTCAACAATCTTTCATCCCATCTTACTGCTATAGTACAAAGGTATGAAATTCTCACATTGGTTTTCTTCTTTTAAGAAACATAAAATTTGACATAGTTGAATCACCTTTTGTTTTTTATTTCAATCATTACCACTTTAAACTTGTACCAAAACAAATGGATGATTCATTGAAACAAATGTTGTTTCATTTTTACATGAACACATTTCATATCCATGACCTTAATTCCTTCATTTTTCTCAACATGTTTGTCAAAAAAATCACACTTTGGGACCAATAATTTTTGTTTGCATTTTATTGTAGTAAACATTTTGCACTTGACTATTGAAAGGTTTGGACATTAAAATTGAATATAGTTTCAATCCATGCCATTTTCACTAATCACACATTTTGAAACATTCAAATTACATCTACCTTGTATGTTTACCCAAGTTTTTTTTTGGTAGTGACAAAAGGAGCATCTAATTGAAAATCTTCAACACTAGTCACATCAAAGGTAAAAATTGAATATTAGAATAAAAAATGATGTGATCAATAGCATTTGGGGTTTTTAGGTCTATGGGGTGTTGCAAAACAAAATTCCCCTTGTTCATCATATTCAACCTCATGAAATAAAAGCACAAATGTAAGTACTAGAGATGGGATACTTTCTTTTGAAAGAAGCTCTTGAACTTAAAGTTAGGAGGTGGGGTGATTTTGGGTGCCATTTACAACTTAGAAAAATGACAAAGCTCTCATACATGACCTAGGTGTAAAAAGAAATGAAAGATACAAGTTTCTAACCCCATAATTGCAAGACTACACACATTTAAACCATCCCACTCCACATGTCTAAACATACACACCAAATGCTTACGACAAAAGACAAATGAATGTGTATGCAAATAACAAAATTTTGAAGAAGTTTATGATTCCCATGTTTTGGTTACTTGCACAAGGACATGAAACTTATTCACAATGATATCGAGAGGAGGTGTGTAGCATGCACTAACTAATTTTAATTTTGATTAATTTCAATTTGAAATATGCAAAACATCAACAACTTGTTGTTTTAGTCTCCATTGCTCCAAGTTCCAACAACTAAAGTCTTTGTGATGTTGTTCAACAATTCACAAGTTTGATCACATTTGGGGAATCACAAAATGAATGAGGATCTTCAAAGATTGAACTCACCCCACACCCAAACTTGATCCCCAATTGATGTGCATTGTGCAACTTGAGCTCAACAATGTTAGTAATAGTGACCATCTAATGTTGATGAACATCAAAGCTTCAAGTCGACCCCATTGCCCTTGAACTTGTCAAATGAACCACATATTACAATACAATGATACACAATGGCACATTGATTTGCAACTTGGGCAACCATTGCAAAAGCTAGATACTAGATTTGTTGAACATGAAACATGTTCAAGGGGAGTGAAGAAAATGTGGATTTCATTCCTAAAAAAATCTACGAGAGCTTGAGCTTACATGCAACAAAATTGATGAACTGAATCTAAAGTTAGGGTAAAAGGTTCATGGTACCAAAGTTGATAGAGCATGGGGAACAACTAGTTGCCACTAAAATTCAACAAAAAAGGAGGGATGGGCAAGTGTTCTATTATGAAATGGACAAATGAAATGCTCATCATATGGCTCCTCTGTATCAAATCTAGGACATAGATGGCAATTTGTGTCATGTGCAATGGATATGCCATGTGCGATAGGTGATGGGTGACCCATATCCTCTTGATGGCTAAATTGTAACACGATGCATGCCATTATGGCAATCTCACTTTTGTTTTGCCCTTTTTAAAAAAAATGTATTTTTAGTGGACCCCTCCAACCAATAAAAAAATGGTGAATTTTTGCTCCAAAAACAATATTGATATCCTCTTTCTAAAATGTGGATTTCATGGCCAAAATGGGATAGGTGGTATATACCAAAATTCAGCAAGAAATAATTTTGTTTTTGGAGATCATTTGAAAAAATTTAAATGTTCAAAATAGGGTCACATACCCTAGGTATCAAACCTAAAACTCATGTACTTGAAAGACTAAGCCAGAGTTTACCAGTTTTAGTCCTTGTCACCAAGCAACTAAAATGAATGCTAAACCTATTTACTTACCTTCCTACCTAGCTAAGTAACTAAGTAACTAACTACCTTCCTTCCTTCCTTTGAGTGTTTTTATTTACTGATGGGTTGAAAATTTTAAAATTAAAAACTCGAAAATTAAGTGATTTTGGAGGTTATCTGTTGCCGAAAGTGAGGGGGAAAAAAACCAAAAATAAAAATAAAAAATGTCAGATTTTTACATTCGGTTTCCAGTGTGTAGCCAAAACCATGGAAGAATGTTTGAAGTTATGTACTTCATATAAGCATTTATAATCAGATTTGGCTAAATCTTCCTAAGGACGATTGCCACTTTTTCTACATTTTCCCACAGATGATTGCCATTTTGGCTTTAAAATAAAATTAAAAAAAACAAACACTGCCTGCTTGCTTGCTTGCTTGCTTGCTTGCTTCCTTCCTTCCTTCCTTCCTTCCTTCCTTCCTTCTTTCTTTCCTCCCTACCTAGCAAGGAAAAGACATGAAAAGGAAAAAAAAACCAAGAAAAGGAAAAGACAGATTGCCCAATCTTCATGCTCCAAAAGCATTAAAACAAGGGAGCCTCTGGTAGTTAGGTAGGTACCTACCAATTATGCTTTTGTACCGCATGAGAATGTTGTGAATATGCGCAGCTGTAGCCTATTTTAACAACACCAAATTTATTTACTTTACTGACCCTGTCAGTCAGGACTGAGGAGTCGATTTTATTCCTAATATTGGCTACCACTATTTTTGGACTGGACTAATAATAATAGCCCTTCCTAAGAACAAACACCCTACGTATTGTGTTAGCGATGTCCCGATTGTTATGTTCTTTCATGACATGTGTTCTTGTCCTTTTTTTCTTTTTTTTTTTGGGGACCTTGTATTTCTTTTGGATGGGTTCCAACTTCCCCTCCCTGCTGGTTTTATAAATTGAATTTTTTTTTAGGGTAAACTGGCTGGTGACCAAACACTTAAGCGTTCAGGGCAGGCCGGAACCAGAGGGAGGGCTCTGTTGTTTCTGGTGTCCAAACAAAACTCGAACCTCTCCTCTTGGCTCATCTGACATACTAGTCATAAGCGAATTAAAAATGAGAAAGTTATGGCCCCCCAAGTAAAAAGGGTCAAGAACTCAACAAAAAAAAAAAAAAAAAAAAAACACACAAAAAAAAAAAAAAAAAAAACAAATCACCAAACATTACAAAGGCCAGTTCTCGAACGCCCAGGTTAAGAGAACAAACAAAAACAGGTGAACTTAACTAAGCTTGGCTTGGAGGTTGTTTTCGCCAACTGGGGCTAAAAACACAGAACAAGAGTGAACCAGCTGGCGCTGTCCCTGTGCGCGACGGCGCTTTCTTCTTTTGCGGTTTTGTCGAGGCACAGCGCAGCTGCAGAGACGCCATAGCCGCTTACCACGACCTTGCTGGCCTCGTCGCTGTTGCTGCTGCTTGGTGCCTCCGCTGGAAAGGTCGTGAAGACCGAGGGAATGTGGAGACGAAGGCGTAATGATGATCAGGTGATGATCATGTCGACTCTGATGTCGTTAACGGCGCTTGCCTTTTTCCAAGTTTTGGTGCAGCGGAATTCTCGAGGTTTGTGGCCAATTGCAGAAATTTCTTCTTCTTGTTGCGAAATTTGAGCTTTCGCTTTAGCTTCATGAAAGAAACGAAACAAACAGTAGGGGAAGAGAGAGAGAGAGAGAGAGAGAGAGAGAGAGAGAGAGAGAGGTTGTGAGCGCTTCTGAAGTGTTTAGAGTCTTTCTGCACTGTTTTGTTTTGTTTTGTTTTGTTTTTTTTGGACGAGTTACGTTCTGAAGAGGAGATCTGCCGTCGTTTCCAGTTTTGGTGTGGCCATTTGTAGTTTTTGCTTCAAGAATTTTACGCAGATATGATTTTCTGGTTGACATTGCTGTCATAGTGAGGCTTGATCCAAGTCGCAGTAGCCAAGCGTTGCGTCCAATGCCTTGACTTTCTGGTGAAAGTGTTGTCAATCTCGCTCATTTTCACTGTTTTGTTAGCCTTCTACACTTCCTCGTCTCCAGTTTCCAACAATGTGTCCTCCGGCTGTTGAAAGCAGGCAAGAACAACTCCGAGCATTGCTTGCAATTGTCGTAACTCCGGAGAGTTGTATAGCACCCGGGTTTTCTACAGCCGCTTTCGCTCCATTACCTTTTGTCCACTGTTCCAACTTCCTCAAGCCAGCAGAGCATTGTCTTCTTCCTACCCGCAAATCGGGAGAAGTACTGTGGACATGTGTGGCCTCTATCCCTTCTTATCTACTCGGAGGCTCTTCAGACTCGCCTAATGTAGCAGCTCTTGTGGCAGTACATTCTGTTTTGCTGTAGGGAGGAGGAACTGACAGCTTGCATTTTTTACGACACACAAACCGATCTCCATGTCACCTCTTTTCTGAGACTCCTGGCAGCAGATCACGATCCGTTTGCTCCTTCGTCCGTCCTTCTCTTGCGCCGGATGCGCATAATTCCAATACGTCTTCATTGCGCCTTCCGATCGACAGGCTTTGGCCCGTGTCGGACTCTCTAATGGAAACCGGTAGCACAACCATCTGTCTGGCAGATTATGCGTCCGGTCGTGTCAAAATTGTGCCGCTAAAAGCTGGAGCGGGTGCAGTTGCTAGAGAGAATGGCTCAGAAGACAACAGCTATTCAGTCGAGGACATCCCCAAACTATTAAGCACACAGGTTATGGACAGTCGAGAGTTTGCATCGCTCTCCGACACGTTACAAAATGGCGATCCACGCCTGTGCGAAGCGGTTCTGCGCTCTGTGTTTGCTCCAAGAGCGCCCGGAGAAAGTCTGGACGACTGCGTACAAAATGCAGAGATTGTGAAGCGGGCCTTCACTCTCCACGACACTGTCTACTCTAAGGCCGAGAGCCGTGCTCTCAAAGTGGCGCAGTACCGAAGAGCTGGTACGTACATGTTACACTCCAAGTCATTCATAAAATCACTGTAATTTCTTGGTGCTTTTCAGTCTTCAGAAAGGGACTCGTTACTGCTGCACCCCCCCCCCCCCCCCCCCCCCCAATGAGCATTTTAGCTTTCTGTAAACGAATTTTGAAGTCCTGCTCTGAGATTTTTCAAATGTTGCAGACAGAGGCTAGTCTTGTGTGTTTCCCTTTGGTTAAGAAGAAGAAACTCCTGACCCAACCCTTTTTTTTTCTTTGGATGCAGAGGTTCAGATGAAGTTGGAAGCATTAAAGAGAGATGATGACATGCTGGTGCCCCCAACACAATTTGCAGATCCTGTTGTATACCAAAGCTGGAAAGTGGAAGAGCTGCAGAACCTCTCAAACCTAGTCAATCTGTTTGGCAATCTGCCTTCATTTTCAGGTGGTGTGCAGGTGGAGATTCTGTCTGGAGAAGATCTGAAGCCTATAAATGCATCCTCCTGTATCTTGCCAGCCTTCAGCAAGAAGCCTGCTGAAATATCAGTCTACTGTTCTGTTTCCATCTTGCCAGCAAGGGCAGGCACAACTCCCTCTCCTCCTGAATCTGAAGATGGACTTGAGAGGACCCCAGTGTTCTTCAGTGAAGTTGTAGTCTGCAATGGAAATGCTGAATGGCAGACAAGATCACCATGGATACCTATTGGCAGGTGAATGTTCATTCACTCAGAAGCTCCTTCCTCAACAGTGCGCGTATCCAGCAATTTGCAGATTGTTAAAGAATGTTAGTGCTTGAAGTTGCAACAAAGGTTACAAAAGCATCTCATGGCATGTTACTCATATCATGAAGTTTCCAAGTGTGGATACACTATACAAAGATAAAACTGACTAGTCCATCAAGGTGGGATTGTTGGAATCAGATTAACTAAGCAGGGGAAAATGTTTGTCCTGACAGTTCACAGGACCGAATTCTGATTGAAGTCTGGGAGAAGGTTGAAGCAGTTAAGGCTGCAGATCCTGATCCAGAAACAACAGGTGAAACGCCAGGTGGAATCGGCAACTTTCGACAATTTGTAAGAAAACAAAGCTCCAAAAGAAAGAAGAAGGTGAGAACTTGACTGCTAATTGACTTTTAAACATCACATTTGCAGGGTTTGGTGTGCATTATGAACAAGCTTTTCCCACTAAAAGCCTCTTTGGCAGTTTCCACTCAAAGAAGGGTTTTTTTCAGATCCAATATTTGGCTGCAACAAATTTTGCAGTCTGCAATATTGTTGAGCATGAATTGAGATGAGTTGAGTAGCATTGACATTGATGCCACTTAGGAAGAATCATTAGGATACCAAATTTAGAGTATAGTATACCAGGGTCCAAGTTAATGACACTACTGCATTGATACTCTTGTATACAGCTAAATCTTGCTGTCACTGACATCATATATTTTCTATTGTTTAGTCAAGTCTCCACAGAAAATATAGATGTTATTCTTATGTGGAGCTAGAATCTTATGCAGGTAGCTCCATGGAGTAGTGATACTTTTCTAGGGCAGGTGATAGTATCATTCAGCCATATTGAGTCACAAGCTCTGGCCCAAGGAGGCGTACAAGGGCAGTCACCAGCTACATCCTACATGCTTGTAGATGAGAGAGGAAAACAGAGTATGAGCACCATCCAGTTGCAGTTTAGCTGCTCCTGTGAACGCTTTTACAGGTACTTGATTTTAACCATGGCCCTATGCATCTCCATTGATCTTGGTTTTGTGATTCAATTTTCAATGTTATTAAGAATCCGTGTTCTGGAAAATATAGATCTGAGGAGACTTTGAATCTTTTGATGTTGGATGGTGTTCATTTAGGATATCCAAAGTAGTACAGGGGTGTGATAATTCCTCTCTGTTTGCCTATTTGTTGCAGGGATGCTCCACCCAATAAGCTGCTTCTCATGCCTCCAATTGAGGAAATAGAAACGGCTTTTGACAACCTAGTGCGTCTTGCCTTCCATGCCGAGAAGGGAGGTAGTTGCTTTTTAACTCCTACTACTGGAAATTATTCACGGAGTCAAGTGATAGGGTCTCCTTTTTCGTGAACATTATATCTATTGCACTCATGTCCAACAACACCTGAGATGCTCACTTCAGATTCTTTGAACACTGGCTCATACATAATAAAGAGGAATAACCCTAAATTTGTGCCTGTGGGCAGGTGTACTCACCTTATTCTTGACATCCTCATGCACACATTCTTTGGTTTCCAGATTATGTGGATTAAAGAAAACTAGCCCTAAACAGGGATCTGTGGGCATTGTCCTTTCAGTAACACAGGATGGACTTCGCCTTTCTTTGCAGGGGGCTGGCAGCTTGGACAACAATGGAGGCAATTAGTGTATGGTTTTGGAGCACACTATCGGATTCGGGAAGAGAGGTGTGTGTTGGGTTTGGTGAACATAATGGCTGGGCTATTTCAACAAGATGCTCGATATTGTGAAGGAATTGTCCAAGAATGGTTACCTGCTTGCCATGCAGCCAAAGATGGAAGATTAACACGAAATGAGCTTGCACTACATTGCAATATTGTTGTCTGTATGGACCTCTTTCTTCATTACCTCAGCCTTCTCTACTGTTTCCTTCTACATTGCTTGTTTCTCTGTCTGAGCAGTTCATTCTGTCATTTGACACTGCTGGTTCTTCTTCTCTAGGTAGCCTGCATTGTTATATGAGTCATCTATGGATTCAATGATTTCAGTGCCTGGTGGAAATTCTTCTCTATTGTTCTATTTGTTGGGGCTCTGAGTTTTGAACTGTTGATCATCCTTCCTGTGATAACGGGGACTTCATGGATATGTTTCATGGACTTTTTCGCATGCCACTGTGAGCAATGGACTGTGTGCCAATTAATGGAATCCATGTTCACAACACAGAACTTGGTGCTCTCATATTTACCCTTCGTAACCTAGCCATAATGTATGTTGAATTTATACCCCATTGGATCAGCCCTTGTGTTATGTACAGATAAAACACTTGTGTAGTGTAAAACAGTGGCTGTTGATTTGCTGTTTTATTGATTGAGTGTGGATTTCTCCAAGCTTCCCAGTGGAAAGATCAGGTTTCCCCTTGTGCAACTTGAGCCCTTAGTCACAGTCAATCGCTCAGTCACATCAACCTATTTGCTCTTTTGTTTTCAGTAAGGGTCTGGAAAATGAATCATGGGTTTTGTTGTTGGTGGTGGGGTAGCTCTGATGAAGCCAGCAATCAACTCCATTGAAAATTTCCATTCTACGTTCCCAGAAAACAAGCCAGCTGGAGTAATTCCAAAATTGATAGAGCTTTTGGGTCTCATCCTGCGGTGGGATCCAGACCCATCTGAAATTGTTGTTCCATTGCGGACCTGGATTCAGGTGGGCCTCTCACAGATGAGTCTGTACAACTAATTGTAGTTTATTCAAATTTGCAAGCCAGAACAGTGGATGATCATCACCACTGACCTTTCACATTCAGCTGTTGCAGAACTGCATTTTTCTATTGTTATTTTGTGCTTTGGATTCATCTTTTGTTCCTACAAACAGGATATGAAGATGGACTCAGAAATTTTTCAGTAATTTTACTCGTTCGTGATGCTTGGGGATTCCATTATGAGTGTGCAGAGTGGCTGTGAGCACCGTTTAAATGAGCAAGTGCTTGGAGAAACTGATGGTGGCGGAATGAGGGAGATGAGTGCACAGTCACTAGTCCAGGGAGTCCAAATGATCCGCGCTGACCTTATTGAGTATAAGACAACATTCAAGAGTGCTTTTCCAGATAATTTTGATCTTCCTCAAGTCACAGCTTCAGTGTACTATAGGCTGGTAATCAACTGGAAAACTGGATTTTTTCTCAATTTATGAATCATGGATATAGCATACATCAGCATTAATGTGGGTCACAAGTATTACTACATGTATGTGATATTTGAAATTGGAGGGTGACCCCAGCAATCTGCATGGACAGACCAGAGTTTTGTCCCAAATCTGTGCAGCAGAGTTCTTATAACAGTGTTTGCACAGGTGAAGTATCTAATGATTCTTCTGGCTACAGATTTCTCATTATGTTGTCACCTTCATTGGAGCTGCTTCAGTGAAGACCTCTACAAAAGAACTGGAGGTACAGGCATCTCTCTTCATCTATTTTGTCCCACCTTTTACAGCACTGTATACTGAAAATTTGGGAATCTCAAGCCTGCAATTGTTCATGCTCATTCTTCATTGGCATGGCACAGCTTCTTCTATCAAGGCAGTGGTTGACTGTAATATGGGCTAGTTAAGTAACAGGCATAGGGTTTGCATAGATGACTCAACAAAGCATAAATGCTGTTTGGGTTAAGGGCGTGGGTTTACAACAGTAGGTTTTGAAATGTGGCAAACAGCACTAACATCGAAATCTTGCAGGATCTGGTGGTTGAGTTATCTTTGCTGCATGAAGACCTTGAGAAATCTGGGGCCCAGTTCAAGCTCCTTGATCTCAGGAGCCTTCTCAATGGGCAAAATAGCTCATCTCAAAAGAATGGAAAATGTGTATAGGTTGAAAGCAACATCACCTTCTTGGTTCACCCCAAAAACAGTTCTTTTCCTGTTCATTGCCGACTTCTTGCTCAGAATTTGGTTGTAAATGCAGACTGGAAGAACCAATATATAGCACCAAAGGTTTTGTGCTACATGAGCTAAGGAGGTAACAATTCATTAGTGTATTCCCCAACTATTAAAATCGAGTAATCATTTTGCAGTTGCAGCTTTACTTTGGGAACAGCTTTGTTTAAATCCTCCTGTGTTTTGAGCAGACAAATTGCAGCTACACCAATGCAAACACCATTCTGTTGCTCAATCCCAATATGAGCAAAACAGATACATTTGCAAAAACCAGATCAAGTATGTATATCCATCCCGCAACTCTCTTTAATTAGACAACATGTGCAGGCACTGGATGGGTGGATTGAACTGCAGTGCTCATCATGTTTCAATTTGGGAGTTTTTATCAAGTTTTGCTGCCAAGGTTTTGGGTGTGTTCTTCTGTAGTCTACTTAGGAGAAGGGTAATGCCAGTCCAGCAGGGGACATTACACCCCTGAACCAAGAGCGGAGCTTGAGGTCTGGGGTTTGGGTTCAGCAGGGCATTATACCTGAATTGAGAGTGGAGTTCAAAGTCCAGGGTCTACTCTTGGTTCACATGGTGTGTAATAGACACGACCTTTTACAAGTTCCTCCGAGCTTGTCCAAGTCCTGGGCAGGCTTCTAATCTTATCCTAGCTACACATGCCCAAACATATGCCCACATTAGGTTACACTCACTCAACTCACGTCCAAGATGAGACACCCACCTAGCACTAGGATGAATCTAATACTAGATTGTTACGAACTTCCACTCATGTTCTCAGCCTTAAATCACCCAAAACCTCCATGGCTTTGTCATGTCGTCAAACCACAAGAGGACTTTCATGAGCAAGTCGAGGTAAGTGTTAGGTTTCTTTGTGAGACACTCTTAGTTTTGGCACCATTGATGCCAAGCCCTTGCCTTAGCGTTTTGCCACTTTGCACTTTCATGCACCTGGGTCCTACATGGGGACTCATGTGAAAGAGTTGAGGGTCATGCATCTTTGTGAGACATTCCTTGCCCTTGCCTTGTGGCATCTTGTCACTTTGCATCTTCCTACACTTAGACCCCAAGCTCCATGAAACATCAACTTTGTTGCCCCATGTGGATCCACTACACTTCTATGTGCCCTCATCAAATGGTCATGTGGTGGGTTCCACACACTGGTGGATGTCACCCACCCCCACCGTAAGAGGTCAATGTCTTCATTGCTTTCATCCTCTTAAAGTCCTCATGGCCCTCACAATAAATGTTTTGAAAGGTAGTTAATTCCTCCACCTTGGTTATTTCCTTTGTGCTAACTTCCCTCGTTTTTCAACATGAAAGAAATCAAGGGAAAGTTCTATACATTGCATCACGTTTATGACAACTTCTACACCTCTTCCATGGCAACTTCAAAATGACTTCAGGCTATTTTCACACCAACTCCATGTCAAAGTTCCATGGGCCAACCCAAACAAAGGTGGGCTTGCTTTTGACAAAGGATGCAAATGTATCAACAAATAATGCTAAATTGGGCTTTATAATCCAAATCTTTTTTGCCATTTTGGTACATGGGTTGTGAATCCATGCATAGGGTCAAACCCCCATTTGGAGACATGTTCATGTTGCAATAGCATGAACATTACCCCATTCTTGCCCAAGTGAGCACAAAGGAGGTTTTTGTTTACAAGTTCACCACCTAAGGTCCATTCGTATTGGTCACCATTACCCCATTTCATTCATCAACTTCGTCCATTTAATTTTCCGCACATAAGATAGACTATAATTTATATTCTTGCAATTTACAAGTGAGTTTTCTTGAAACACAAAAGATCAAGCTAATTATTTTGTGTTACAACTAAACTAGTTGGTTTTTGCCCAAGGATTAGCTTGTTTGAGAACTTTGTTCGGATGTCATGTGGTGCATTGGTTGTGTTTTTGTTTGTGGAATTGCAGCTAATTAAAGTTGCAGCTAGAGGGCATTTTTTGGTCTACTCTTTGAGTCAAAAAAATCACTTAAAGATTTTTGTGATTTCATGCTTATTTTTTATTTAAAACACCACAAGGAGTTGAACCTCATATAAGGCCCAGTACCTTGGAATTGTGAAAAAACATCAAAATCAAAACAAGAGGAGGAAGTCCCCTATTTTTATCACAAGGGCCCCTTTCATTCTGTTTCTTTTTTTCTCTACATTTCATTTTTCCCCTCTTTCGCTCTCACATTCTCTTAATCAATAACAACACCAACAATAGGCACCAACAAAGGTAGTAATTCACAATCAACCACAACCACCTATCATCAATCATCATTGGCTTTAAGGTGAAGCAAGGCATCATTAGGATCATCATCAATAAGCAAGCATGCATGGTTGTAGAAAGTGGTAAAAAGGAGTAGAAGGGGGAAAAAAAAGGAAGAAAGGGAAAAAAAATTGGAAAAAGGCAGGTGGTGGTGGATAATGATGGGTTTTTTTGCCATTGTTAAGAGCTTGAAGCTCCTCCCTAAACCTACAAGGTTTGGGCTCCCTTAAAGGCTTAGACACCTCAATGAAGGTTTGAAATAAAGAGGTTAATGGGGATCCAACCTAGGCCTCCCTTTTATTTTTTGGTTTTTTTCAAAATTCCCAAACCTAATGGGAACCCCTTGGAACCATTGGAACAATTTTTTCAAGTTTTGAAATTGGAATATGGGGGCATTCGTGGGGATCAAATACAAAAGATCCAAGATGTCCAAAAGGAAAAGGATGATACACCATACACAAGGTTGGCATGGTTTACTAAAGAAAACAATGACATTTTCATGGAATAGCAGTTGGTGCAATTGTACTTGTCCATGTAGGGCAAGAATGTGCAAAGGATGGTCAAACCTCAACTCATCATTACTCATGAAAACCGTGCCACATTAGAAGAGGCATTCCACATTGTGGAAAAACTTGATTGAGGATTTTGTGTGGTGGAAGGTGGTAAGTTTGTTATCACCATGACCACCCAAAAGGATTCCAAGAAGGAGGAATCAATGGTTACTTGGAGTGGGAAGGTTGAAGGAGGTCAAAAAAGGGATCAATTTTGGCCTTTTCCATCTGTTTTAGCAAAATAAGGCCAAGGTATTATGTGTTGGACTTGTCAATGTCCTAACATGAGAACCAATACCCCAACAAGGCCAAAGCATCTACATCCAAATCCATAGCTTTTAGTGATGAGGAATGTGAACATTGTGATGTTCATAGTTATGACATTTACCATTATTACTCATTGCATCCAAATTTTCATTCCAATAAATCCACTAACAATAAGGATGGTGAAGGCAAAGGGGGATGTGGGGGAGGCAATGGTTTTCAAACCAAGGGCAAAATTGCAAGTAAAGCCTCAAATAAAACCAATGACCAAGGTCGAGGTGGTGGTCGGCATGGGCATTACTGAAGATCAATTTGTTTGGTTGGAGGAATTGATCATTAGTATGGTAGCCCCAAAGTTGGAGGAGAAGAAGGCAACAAAATCAAATTCCACAAGTGCACCTACATATTTGTGATTAGATTTTTTTTTCATGATTATTTTGTGGAGTAGGACTTGTTGATTCCATGGATGTCCCTAGGATGCTTATATTTGGCGGTGAAACATCATGTTACATTTTATGATCCATGTGAGGTGGATTCATTAATTCATGCAATTACACAATCTAGTTCACATTCCAAAACCATGTGGGGTAGATGAGGGACTTGACCCTCAAACAAAGGAAGCTTGGCACCAAGTAGGTATTCCTTAATCATCTATGTTGGTCAAAATTGTGCTAATTAAAACATGCACATCCCCAAGCATGGGGCATGTTCACACAAGGCCAACAAGTGGAGGATTTTTCTTGACAACATAATTAGAAATAGACGTCCCTCCTTTATGGCAAGTTGCAAATGCCAAATTGTCTAACCTTCCAATTTGGCCTGCCATTGATCGACCATTAGTAACACCAAAAATGGTGTTGATGTTTAACAAGGAATGCGTTTTTCAATTCAAAAGTGGAAATGGGCAAACATTTTACCTTAAAAAAATGATACTAAATTTTATTGTCCAACTAATGATGTTGGGCCAATTAGCATTTGTGGGTCTTGGCATGACGAATGAAGATGTTGAATCATGCCCATATGAGATTTAAACATTCAGGAGTACATCAAAGAAGACTTGTGGACTTACTAAGATTAACATCATAGTGCAATTGAACTCCAACCACCCAACAAACAAATCATATGTGTGGGTTCGAGCCACACATATGTAGTGACAAATGTACACCATATATGATATATTGGTTAGAGGCATTGTGTTGTATCCCATGGGATTTGTATTGAATTTTTGGGAAGAAACTGATTCCTATATACTTGGGTGGTAAAAATGAAATGGGCGTGAAGTTCAACTCCATGTCCAATATTTTGCATGAGGTGATGGATCCATTGATGGTGTTACCATGTTGGCCAAATTTAGCAACGCATGACTTTAGGGGTTGGGGCTACTAGAAGGAAATTTGGATGGATATGATGTCCCATTACCACTTGAAGACATGATACATGAACATCGATCTCATGTTGCCTTGTCCAAACATGACCCACCATCATTGTGGGAAACTTCAAATTAGTTGGAAAAGACATCTAATTAATGTGTTATGCATGCATGGCAAAATTTACCATCATCACCCTAATAGAAATGACATTGGATGGACCACCATGATACACTCCCATATGGGCCACACTTGTTTTATGACAACCTCCTAAATAGTGGGCATGTTTATTGGAGCTCTTTGGAGGCATTAACATTGGTTTAATGATGACGTTTTAAGCAGGTATACAAGTTTGCAAATACATGTATGTGGACTACAACACCATAGCCCAAAAGGTTTCCATTCACCATGTGGGGATGTTGTTGGTCCAATATCCAACATTATTATCAAACACAACTATGCATAGATATTTGGGGCCATTACCTTAGGACATCACATCGTTAGGACATTAGTTTTGGATAATGTTAGCCTGGTGGATATAATGACAATTGGATGGTCATGTCAAGGGCATTCTCAAGCAAATGCATGTGGTGGACTATTTGACCTACAATCAAGACTTTTCTAAGAGCTACCATGAATGTGTTTGTTACATCTACAAACCATTCAAGAGCAACCATTCATCTACCTTCTAGAGAATTTTCTTCCATTAAGTGATTCTCGACCACAAGTTTCGATGGCATGGTGCCAATTCCAACCATGATGAACCAACACCAACTAGCGCACCATGAAGGATGGATGGTAAGTGGTATGGAAACAATTTTCTATTGGGTTTTAGTTCCCTAACTAACCATGGCAGTTAG
>Ga0209611_10003054_pt1 | contig 29277 bp, 21 predicted proteins | sample S1TSphgellanicum_3_FD_187693 | JGI IMG/M metagenome (GOLD analysis project Ga0209611, IMG submission 187693) | Host-associated microbial communities from peat moss isolated from Minnesota, USA - S1T2_Fc - Sphagnum magellanicum MG (SPAdes) (version 2) | ecosystem: Host-associated > Plants > Peat...
ATTATCTGTTAGAGCCTGGTTGTGCTTAATGTAAATTTGTATATTTGGGCGTTCTCGTCAATACAAAAAATAAAATTATACAGTTAGCTGATTTGCATGGTACCTGATCTCTTAACAAGATCAAGAGTCGTTTTGAGATGAAGAGCTCATATATATATATATGTACAGTCATTTGGTCCATGGATAGACCTTAAAACAATCTATGGGTTAATAGTTAATACCATTCCTTGGCAACATGAGCCAATGTAAAATCTGTTTGTAACAGCTAAACAATGTGCGTGAATGTAGATTTTTTCAGAGAGATTGCCTGATCTTGCTTGGTTTAGAAAAAGGGCAGTCAAGGAGTAGTACATACACATGGGGAAGAGAGAACTGAAACAATTGCACTATCATCACATAAAAGTCATGACCATGCTTACTAAACAAATACATCCTTCTAAATAGCCTTGTTACACTTTCAAAAAACTAAAGAATCGATTGCTGAAAGAATGGTTCAACCTTACTTACATTTTTTTTTAAAAAGATTGCAGCAATAATCTGGTTCAAGTTTCTGAATTCTGATTGAGGTTGTTTGATTCGGTTATTGGGTCAGTTCTGGGGGTTTGATTCTGCAGTCTGGTCCTACCAGCCAACACTGCTCATAACAACAGTTCCCCAAGTTAGTACCTAGTTCCTCACGAATCTCTTGTTGAATATTTGCTTTGTATTCAAACATGGGTTTAGGTACCTCTCACATTGTCTTCTATTGTTGATGCGGTATTCTAAACATCGGTATGTCAGAGTCTACAATTGAAAGTACATTGGAAGGGGCAGCTGGCTGCTGTCAGGGGCATTCGCCATTGGAAGCGAGGGTGCGAGAGCTTCAGGACCCAGGACTCCATGCCCTGAAAACAGCAGCACCTTCCACCAGTATAACAACCAAGGAAGTAACACTGGCATAAAACCACACCACAATCGAGGGACCTTACACAAATACTGCCATTTTGAGCTGGATCTTACATGATGATACGGGGGCAGGAAATTGTGTCTGGTGAGGTCCCTCAAATAACAACAAAGGCTAATTCCCCGGAGGTTAACCTTTGACTAGGATAAACATGCCGATGAGTGAACATTTAGTGTATGAAAATGGCATTGTGGTCGACATTTGGTTGGTGATGTAGTCTAAGAGTAACTTGTTCTTCATTTTTGGGTGCTTCAATAAACTTTTGAATCATCTGTATCTAATTAAATAACATGAAAAATTCTTTCATTTGGAATACATTCTTATCACACACCTCTATCACTCCTAACATACACATTTTTATCATATGTTAACAATCCTCAATTTTATCTCATATGGTTTTACCCAAAGTTCTCACCTATATGGTTGAGCCAAAGGGGGATTATATTAGATCCTGACATAAAAACACATATTTTTTAGGAGCTTCCAACGTGTTAGTTTTTTTTTCCACCCTTATGATGGGCCAATCAAATTGGCTAATTGTAATAATAATAATAATTTTAAAAATTGTGTTAGTTTTTTTTTCCCCCCCTTATGATGGGCCAATCAAATTGGCTAATTGTAATAATAATAATTTTAAAAATTTGGGTTAATTAAAAAAATCAACAAAGTTTAAGGTTTAAGCCATATTCTTCTTAATTGTTTTTACCCAGATGCCAAAACATATATAGCTTTGGATATGAATATTTCTTACATATGTTGTTCAAAGTTATGAATAGGAGTTAATTTTTTAAATCTACATACACTTGAACATGTGCTTGTATAAAGTATATTGATTTTTTTTTAAAAAATTTAGGATAAATAATATATTATATTTTTACCCAACAAGTATATCCAAATAAAATATGTATCTACACAACTATATTGGTCCCAACTACCAACTCATCACATTTTCCTTCATAATTAAAACTTGTGTACCTTGTTTATTTATTCTTATTTGTCAAATTTTTGAAATATTAAAACCAGGGGTTATCAGATCCCTTTTGTTGAAAAACTAATAATATTTGAACAATTTGTGACAAAATTGTGAGTGGTGGGTTATGCACGTTGGGTTGTTGATTGCATTCTTGACATGTTGACTTAAACAACACTTGTAACTTTTCAAAAGGCATGAAAATTTGGTGTCCCAAAAAAGTGGTATCATGACAAAAGAGGAAGGTTCCATGGAGACCTTCATGAAATTGTGAATAAAGATCATATATGATCTACTACTACTACTACTCCACATGCCAATGCATGAAGAATTGTTGTTCACAACACGCAATCTCTCTATTGGTACAAGGATGAAACCAAAAGTAGTGATGCAAGATGCGAGTCCTCCAAATTTATCAACATCAAGGGTACTTACTATTTGGTATCAATGTTTGAAAAATTGATTGTCTAACACCGCGAGTTGACAAAGAGTACATTCGTCTATGTCTTTCCAAGTTTCCACAAAGAAGAGACAAGTGTAGTAGTGGCTTCGTTTCCATGTCAAATAAAGAACTTTGCTTTTTGACAAATGGCTCCTACCCACCATAAGGGATAATGGTTCTAGATCCGATCACATACGAAGGTTATATGCTTTTCAGCCACAAGAACAATTTGTCAACTGCAATAAAAAAATAGTGATTTCCACCCATTTGGATGTTTCTCTAAGAAACTATGAACATACTTAAATATTGGGTTAACATGTAAGAGTGGATTTAATCCTTAAGTAAAAATTAAACACACATGCACTTGCATCAAAGTAGTATGTAAGGTCCATGGGTGATACTCGAATTTGACGGCCACCTGAGGCTCGCAGCAGCCAAGCAAGGGCAGTGCTGCAGTCTGGTAACATGCCCATCTGAGGACCTTACAGCACAGACTGACTGCTCAGCCACACACAAAGACCAAACTGGCGGGCCCTAACAAAAATGTAAGAGCCCGCCCAGAAATAGGGAAGTGCTCATTCGATTTTATGAAGAGTACAAGAATTAACACATGATATAATCAACTAATTACCTATTTAATGGTTGTGGTCAATTTAGAGGTTTTTATGGAAATAAGGTTGCACAATGTAACTTTTCATGTTGCACATTTGAATAATATCTTGACATTGTTAGTATTTTTGGTTTGCACATTTACACATTCTGAATGTTAAAAGGTGAATAGTTTTGTGTTGATCACCTTGTTCATCACATAATGTTTGAAATTGTTATAAAACTTGTACAGTTGGTTTGCTTCAAGCCTTTGCTCTATTGATATCTAAACCTTTTATAATGTGCAATGTAATTTCTTGTTGTTGATGACGGAACTACCCATCACTTACTTCTTGACACGCCATTTATAAATTGTGTTTTCTTTTTGCAAAATTCTTGCAAGTTTGAACTCAAACAGCCTAATCGTCATCCTTCACCCAACTCTGCATGTCAAGTATCCATTGTACAACTTTTTTTTACTCATCATTAATAAAAACTATAGTAGCCCCAACATTGTGATTTGTGGTATTTCCAAAATAATGAATATTTTGAAAAGAACTAGATGGAATTTTCCATTGCCTTGCAATTATGTTAATAGGCATGTCATTGTCAATTGCATCAATTATTGCCTTGAAGTTTGCATTAATTTATTGGCCTTTTGTCAACTTTGTTTTCTTCATGGTGACGATGTCATGAAGTTCAATTAATGTTACTTGAGCACATTGAAAAAGCCTTATCATCACAATCTTGGTTGTTTTCATTGAATGGTGGATTACTGAACAAGGAAAAAAAATTGAATTTAACTCAAAGGAATGACTAACTATGATCATGCAATTTTCCTCTTTCAATGTTTGAAGTTGTCCATACCAAGTTATTTTTACTTCATTGTCAATGACTTTCAATCATTGAACATAAAATTATAACCATCAAAATAACTATGTCATTTTGAATGCACAAAGTTGTGTGAATATTTTAAAGATTATATCATTAAGTACATTGGGGTGTTAAATGTAGGCCACATGGAGAAATGTAAGTGGGTTTACTTCTTAAGATTCTTCTTAGATGTGGATTTTGTAACCTTGTGCAAATGCAACCCTTTGTCTCCAACTTATGCTAAAGTTTTCCTTCTATATAAATGCTTATTTAGCTCTTTCCTCAATACCCTTCCATTGCTTGGACATAAACATGTCTCTTTCTAGTGAAAAACATCCACACAAAAAATGATGTCCAAAAATTATCATTAATAACAAAAGGATTTTTATTTTTTTTGTGACATACAAATTTCAATGTTTTTTTATAAATTTTATTCCTAATTTTATAAGAAATGTGTACATTTTATTATTACTAAATGCATTGGGTATATTTAAGATAATTGTTAAAAATGGAATCACGTCTTGTCATGGACATAGAATTTATAAAAGTTTTTTAAGAAATCCATAAGATATATGGGTACATGTTTTTATGGTAAAACCCATATATGGTTTTAGAAAATTATGTTAACATAAGGATCTAGAAAGTTGAGTTGATGGAAAGTTCTAGAAAACAAACTTGATGAAAAATTTTAGAAGGCCAAATTGGTAGATGGCTTTAAAAGGCTATGTTGGTGGACATTTTTCAAAACATGATGAACTTTTAAGAAGTTTATGGGATATTGTGCCTACAATTAGTTATTGACAAATCTTTGTCAAAATAATTACTTGTTTGAAAAAAAAAATCAATAGTCCTAAAAGTTTTGACAACAATTAATAAGTATCTTAAGTTTTTAAATTGTTAGTCATGTTACTCAAAATGTCTCAAATTTCTAGACGATTATTATTATATGGGGGAAGGTATTGAGTTCAATTCATTAAAAATTTGGTAGTGTAGGTTTTTTTTTTAAAAATTCCCTTCAATTGGCATTCTTGAAAATTAATTAATGCTAAACATTAGTTATAAGTACATTGGTATAAATGAAAGGCCTTAAAAGTATCACCCCTTAATCTCACAACACAAGTTATTACATATGCATTACATTTTTATCTCAAGCCTAATTTTATAACATGCCTTGTTCTATCAATAAAATCTTTGAATTCTTATTCGTTGTTGAGTGTTTGATTTTGCTAAGTCTATATAGTTCTACTTTTGAATCTTTGTCTTGTTATTGACACATTTTAATTTCTACAATTTGAATTTTGCACCTACTTAGGCAAAGGCAACCCCCTTCTTTTTCAATTTTTTATTAAAGTCACCTTGTGTATTTGCTTGAGGTCACATAAACACCTTGGGGAAGTCTATCATGAACATAAACTATTGTTAATTCTTTTTGTTGAAAAATGTGAAACACTTTTAATTTTGTGAAATTTGATAAATAAACTCCCCACAATTAGCATAGTATAGTGCAAATGTAACAAAAACATCTTGCTAAAGTTTCAAGACTACTATTCAACCTCACACACATTAAAAATTACATTAGATAAACATTAATTTGATTCCATTGAGAAAAACTTGTACAAACCAAACAACACACTCAACACAAAGGAGATTGCAAAATTTGTTGTCATTATTAACCTTGGGCCAAGTTGTCTTTGTTTTGAAAATGTGTTAACAATGTCCTTTGGGTGTCCTCTAAAGATTAATTTAACATCATTCTTAAAGCTTAACCACCACCATTCATACTAGAAATTGAGTTTTATTATGCTCTAAAACCAAACCAAGGCCATTGTTATTGCATTCATAAGATGTTTGGAAAACGATTTCAAACTAATTTAATGATGAACATCAATTTTTCTCAAATTTGAGTTTAGACAATTATTATAGTGTGGAACGTACGTTGTAGAACAATGTGCATCATATTAGACATGTGTATTTATGTATCGTTAATACTATAACAAAGGGTTTAGGAATACAAATACCAGCCACATGCTAAACTATATTCAAAACAATCGTAAAGCACATTTGATCATCCCTAATGACAATCTCTTTGGATCTTTTTGTGAATAAAATAGTATTGCATGATCGATTGTATTAATCCCCTTTCATTGTCATTTTGTATGCAATAAATTAAAACTCTTCACCTACACTACGGAATGTTATTGGGAACACATTCCCTAGGCAATGGTTTTGTCGACCCTCAAGCCCATGTGTAGAACCCCACCTTGGTTTGAGATTGAATTTCTTTGTGGATTGTGTAGTATTGGATGCTCATTTGTGATATTACTATTGTTGTTTGCAAGTTCGACAACACTAAAATTTCCCAAAATGATTTGAATGTGTTCAAGGAATAACAAAATGTGGCAAGAACAGTTTTCATAGACATGACTTGGATTGATTTCCCATGAATTTGAATCGAATGTACTTGCAATGTATTCATGAATTTCATCACATATGTGTGATATATCACCGTACCAATGCATTTATGTTTCAACTAATTATATTAGGAACATGTATTCATGTAGAAGGTTCTCAAATGCCAGTAACTTCTTTTCCACTGAATCAGTGGATCCTGTACCAAAATACAAGCACTTGAGTTAAACATCCATTCACTTTCATGTTATCAAGAGAGGTAGCAAATGATAGAAGAGACTGAAATGCACCCACCCATTGCGGTATGTGCCAAGGAAAGTAAGAGTCAGGAATTCGGTTCCCAAGATGGCCATTTTCTGTGTCTTCAAGTCTACAAAACAAACCCAAAAAAACCCTCGCCTTGTATCAGAATTGAGATTGTGGTAAGAAAATGATTCAACAGAAAACAGTTAAATTACACCTTTTCTCTTTCTTTATGGTTAGATACGTGTGTTTGTGCATCAAGCTTCAATCTAACCCAAAAAGTCTATGTGAAGATTCATTCAGAACACAGCTAAAGACCAGAGAAAGTCTACGTACTTCAAGCAAATCGAATGCATCCAGCATCAATGGAAATTATGCCACAGCAGCTTCAATTACTTTGCTCCCTTCTGCTGCTGCCATCACAAACACAGATCAAAAGGTGAGTTAAAAACCTCTGCAGGATAGGACACATATCTATGTGATTGCAGAGAGAATTCCACAACAAGAAGCTGCTGTAACACTCCACTGTCTTCATTAACAAGTTGCCAGAACACCTGACTGTCATCATCAGCTTCCGATGGATGGTGGCTCTAAATTAAGCAGATCATCAATTGGGCAAACCATTATGGAGAGACATCTGTGTCCTGGGTTTCTGTTGCATTTTGCAAGCAACTGGAAGAGTCAGTGCTGATACATTTGCTAGGACTAAGAGACATAGCTAATATGAGAAAAAAAAGCAAATGCATCATTGTTCAAGCTGTAACAAGCCTATTGTAGACTGCAGGATACATTACAACAGCACTACGAATACTTGATCCTTTTAACCTGGAATTTATTATTTTATCTGAAGCTCATAACTTAGATGCATGATCTGCACCCCTAAACCCTAAAACCTTTCAAGATGCGGTTGGAAAATGACAATGTGCTTGACCTTCAAGCAGAGAGAGAGAAAACATGAAAGGCTGCAGCATCGGCAAATTCACACTACCTACGCAATGCCCATGGGGGCAATTCTCGGCAAATGTTATATCTCGAGTTTACTACTGTTCAAGCTCTGTACTACATTGTTTCTAAAGACTAGTTGCAGCAAATCATGGAAGTGTGAACGCATGCACTTGGGCCATCCTGCATTTTGAGGCTAGATCTGCACATACATTGATTGCAACTGGCTCATTGACAAGCTCTTTTTGCACTCCAGTGTTAACCACTCTTGGGCCCTCGGCGAGAACCATGAGGGAAGATGCAAGGGCTTTTTCACAGTTATCAAACCGGACAAGACAAGTTTCTTGGACCAAAATCAGATTTTCATTGTAGGGTATCATCATAGAACACCAATAGCAATCCGATGAGATAGAGAGGAGTAACAACAAGAGAGAAAGGGAGTGATTGTAGGGTTCGCTTCACTAATGGCTTGAGTGCAGCATCAGTGTGAGATAGTGGCTCCAACTGTAGAAATTCCCAAGCATAGGATAAGAGAAAAAGAGCTCTGTTGTGACTGAGGTTCAACATCTTCTTCTGCCCTTGTATTCATACACACAGACACAACAGCATGCTCAGAATTTCCATCTGTGAAGCCCAAAAAGTTACAAGGATTGACGGATTTCGTCTCTGAAGCCCCGACAAGTTACAAGGATACAAAGTTTCGTGGGGTTGCTGCTGCAAAGGGACAGGGGAGGAAATACTAGGGTTTCAAAAGCGCGTGAAACTAGGGTTTGGAGTGCCACAGACGAAGGAGACTAGGTTTAGGGTTTGGGTCTTTCGGTCTGCAGAAGGGTTCGGAGCAAGAGGTTGCTGTTGCTACTCGTAGGCAGGCAACAAGGAGCCGGCAGCAGGCACGCAGTAGCGGCGTCCACAAGATGGTGCTCAAGACGGAGGTTTGTCGGTTCAGCGGCTCCAAAATCTATCCGGGCAGGGGAATCAGGTTCATTAGGAGCGATTCACAAGTGTTTTTGTTCTTGAATAGCAAGTGCAAGAGGTACTTTCACAACAGACTGAAGCCGTCGAAGCTCACATGGACGGCATTATTCCGCAAGCAGCACAAGAAGGATGTCCATGCGGAAGCGATTAAGAAGAAACGTAGGACCACCAACAAGCCCTACTCCCGCTCCATTGTTGGAGCTTCCCTGGAGGTGATTCAGAAGAAGAGGACTGAGAAGACTGAAGTGCGAGCGGCGGCCAGGGAAGCCGCCTTGCGTGAGATCAAGGAGAGGATTAAGAAGACCAAGGATGAAAAGAAGGCCAAGAAGGTTGAGCTCACTTCCTCCAAGTCCACCAAGCCTGGTAAGGCTGCCACTCGAGCTCCTCAGCCCAAGCCCGCTAAGACAGGAGCTGGCGGCAAGCGCTGAAGAGTAGTTTTGGTCTTGTAACAGGTTTTTGTTATGTTAGCTGATACAATGGACCATGCATTTGTATGTGAAGAACAAAGAAATTTTTTTCTTCGGATGCTTGATCTTGCTTGCCCCTTTTGCTCTCTGAGCTTCTTGCACGAATCCTTTTTCTTTCTGCCTGATCTTGCTTGCTCCTTTTGCCTCTGAGTTTCTTGCACAAATTCCTTTCCTTTCCCTTCCTATTTTTGGTATCTTCACAGCTGGTTTGTCTTGAAATTGTCTAATGTATTGCCATGGCAAGAAGACCAAGGCAGGCAGATTTGATTTGCCCTAGCTGTTAAAACCCTAAGCATCTGGAAAGGGTTTAGAAAAAAATTAAAGGTTCTTTTTGCCCAAGATGAGTAGTAATCTCTAATACCAAAAATCCTTTTTGAAATTCACTTGGACTGCATGTTGGATCTTTTGTGGGTTGAGTGCAAATTTCTCTGAAATTCTCACATTTGGACTCTTTGTATACAAATGTGCTTATGCAGATTTTGAGCTCTTGTGAAAGGATTAGAGGCAGCATATGTAAAGTAAGAAGGTAGGCAGATGTGGAATTGCCTAATGCTGAGTGGTAAATGACTGTGTATTGTGTTTGTTCAAGGAAGATCCTAACTAGTTAGTCTTGATGTGAGCATTTAGGGGGGATCCTTTCTCTCATGTCTTTAAATGCGTTGGTTCCTAATCATTTTCATTGGTGCTAAACTGCATGTACTAATTGAAGAGTGGCTCTTGAAGAAGGCAACATGTGTTTCATGAAAAATAATAATTTCCAGGTAGCTAGCTGTGGGTTTGATCTATCTGTGGGTGGACCCTTGTTGACATGCATGTGAAATGTGTGACAAGTGTTCGACAGATCAAATGTCTATGCACAATGAATGCTCTTTGGCTGCTGTACTTGGAACTATGCCACAAATGGAGACTTTGCAAAGGAAGTCCATGTGCATTCCAAAGATATCTGCCACATGAAGGTGTAGAGATGGGGTCATTTATTTTCTCTTGTAGATCAGTATGTGTAGCCTATAAATTTTCTTAATATTTTCTTTCCTGGCTTGGGCTCCTCCATAGGTTCACAGCATGAACTTTACATATTGCATGTTGCCTTAGCTCTTTATTCTTATGGACCTAGTACATGTGATCACACTGATGCACTTACCATACCCCTTTTTTCTGATGTTCATGATGCTCCTTTGGTCCATAGATACCTGATACAGGTTTCCTCCACTTTGCAATGACCCAAAGCAGGAAATCACTTACAATGATGTACTAATCCCAAACCCAACAGTGTAACAAAGTTGGGGACGATGGAGGAGAAAGTCCATGTTTCCTGGTCTACCTGTTCAAACTCCAAACTGTGATTTGATGATGAGGGTACATGTGATTTGATTACTGGAGAGAAGAATTACAGCAGCATGTGTAGCTGGCTCTTGCTGTCAGCCACCAAAATCTAGATTTCAACTGTTTCAGTGGCAGGTTGAGAGCTCCGTGGCATCACCTGTTTTGATCCCTCAAATCAAACTCTCATCACAAATTACCCAATTTGCATCCCACATACAGAAATTGTTACCATCTTGTTTGTCTCTTATCATGCATTATATGTCTTTGTCATGTGATTTTCACTTCCAGCTTTTATTGTTGTTTGATACCCAATTTGCAATCACCACATAGAAAATCTTACCTTCTTATTTCTCTCTCATGGGTTAATAACGTGTCTTTCTCATGTGATTTTCACTTGTAGTTTTTCTGGTCATTTAATGCCAAATTTGCAATGTGAGATGCTAATACTCTCAAATGGGCTTTGTTCGACACAATTTTGAGCTTGTCTTTTTGCATCCTGCATGGTTCTGCGCAAAATTGTAGTGCTGGATTTTTTGTCAACCTGAATCACAATATACTACCATATGATGAAGGGGTAAGGAATGGAAGAATGAATAAGTTCATGCCCTTGTCATTAGCCTAGGCCAAAAGTGGCAAAGAACATGTACATGTATGCAAGAAATTTCTTGTAGCCATTGATGAAGGCTGCATGCATCCTTGGGGAACAAGAATGCTTGGTCACTTCACTGAAAGAAGAAGATGCCATCATTGAAGACTCCTCTTGCTTCACATTGCCTTAAGTTTTATTCTTGCAACTTTTATAACCAGTGTCGCCCTCACTTTGTGCCTTGGCCTGAGCTGTACACTTGCAACTTATAATATAAGCAATCCACTTGTGATCCTTAAGTAGCTTAACATTGTTGAATTCAAGGGGCGTCTTTAATAAATTGGGTGCTATGTTAATTGAACATCTATGTTCAAACCAAGTTCACATTCTTATTTTTTGGGGAATCTTCATAGTAACATTCTCTAGTTGAGTGTGTAGAGATTTTAAAACCACTCAACTTTTTTTTTTGGTAACTTCAATTGAACTTTAAAATTTTGTAAATCTATTTGAAGGTCATTTTGTTTAGTGATTTTATTATTTCATTAAGATGTTTCTTCATGATTTGCTCAAATATGCATCAAGAAATTCCATTGGCAATTCCGTTATTGTTCTCAAGATTGTCAATTTATCTGAAAAGATCTCAAACTATGTTTCTAACTAAAATGTTTTCAAATGGTAAAAAAACATCTCCAATAATGTTGCTAGATTTTGTGATTAGTACAATTCCAAAAATTCCAAAACATGTTCCAGAGATGCAATTTCGGTTATTATTGGAAACAAATATATCCAAGATTTTTTCACATTTACACTATAATATTAGCACATAACCATAATATCAAACCTACGACTGATGTTCAACAAATCTTGTCGAAATAATTAATTTTTTGAAAAAAACAGGTCCAGCAGCCCTAATCTAAATATTTCAAACTTTCAACAATAGTCTCTATTAGGTATGCTTAGTCCATCGACAAGTTTCAAAGTTATCTTGTGTTTTGAACTGAGTCGGATTCTCAAGTGATTAATGAAATAATGAAATCTTTAGAATCAATTGGTGCCAAACATGAGTCATAGCTATGATATCTAATCCCAATTCCAATCCTCCTATATATGATTTCTTATTGAAAAAATTGCACCAATTAGAGGAAAACTTGATAATTGACAATGTAGTTTGACATAACAATGTCCAAGTGTTCAAATCTTAATTGTGAGAATTGAGACATTGTGATCCAAACCATGTAATGCAAACTATTGCAAACTTAATTTTAACAAGTTAGGACCTAATATGCCTTATATATATGTTGAAAAAAGAAAGTATTTATTAGCTCTGATTTTGATTTAAGATTTGGTTTGAATGAAATAACCCTTGTTTTTATGCAATTGCTCTTCAAGAACTAAAACCCAAACATTGACAAAATGTTGCATTATTGTCTTAAACTTTTACAACAAAATGATGGAAATTGTCTCATAAGATAGGTTCATGAAACATTCAATGGTTTAGTCGTTACTAAAAGGAGGCTCTTTTTGGTCTTCAAAGAATATAAATGTATTAATATACCCACTCCATAACCCTTTTGTGATCATAATTATGCCCATTTTAAATACAAGATGTGAGCAAATTGAATCCAAGATTAAAATAATAGAAGATGGCTTGTTGACAAACACCTCCCAATAGGTAATTGTTCAATAATTTTGAATCGAACAACATGTTTTTAAAACTTTTCATTGGGTTTTTTTTAATTTTTCATTCATAGATGTCATTTTTGTGTTCATCAATGGGTTTCAAAAGTTTCCTATGTTGTAATATATTTCCCATTCATTAAATTTTTTTGTGTTTGGTAAAGTGTAATCATTTAGAAAAGTTCTCGCTTTTTCACTTTCTAAAGGGCAAATTGTGCCTACCCATAAGTGTTTAGGTTGTAAATGGAATTGTTGTAAATAAAAATCACATTGTTTTGATAGTAGGACGGATATTATTTGTGTATGAAGTCTGACATATTGTAATACCTTTACCATTTCGGCAACAGCAACAGACTGCTAAATAACCAATTAAATTTTAACTTTGGCACTTGATTTTTTACTCTGAAATTTTCGTTAGGTAATGGTTACAGAAAATGATAAACATGCCCTTGTTAGGGTTATGGAACAATGTAGTGTGTTTCAATTGCTTCAGTTTTAGGACAATGTCCTTGAAGGTTTGCGATTCAAACCAGACATTGGAAATTTTGATTTTATTAAAGTTTAGGCACAAATAATAAATTTAGGCAAAATTAATAAATAATTTTTCAAAATTTTGGCAAAACATAAAATAATTTGATTTATGCCGAAATGGTAAAGACATTATGGTATTCAATTACAGGATGCACTTCAATTGCACATGAAAAAAAGATGTGTTCACAAAAAGGTTGGACTATTTTTTTGACCCCTTATACTTTGGGAGATTTTTTCTTGCTGGTTTCAAACCCAAATGGAGGTTTGTAAATGACTATATAGGGATTTACTTGGTGAAGGGCTACCTCGACCCGTTCAACCTCGAGTGCTGAAAGTGATGAGAGAGAGAGAGAACACAGGCTCTCTTAGAGCTTAAGTGATCACTCACTGGCCTATTTACCCTAGTCTTTTACAACTAAAATCAAATCATCCATCAGCATCCTTCGGGCAGGTCCACTAGCGGGCAGTAGCATTTAAATAGTCTTCACATTATAGTTATATTGTTGTGTAAAGATCTTGTCAGCTTTTTGTTAGTGTCTCTGGAAAGCTCTCGATGAGGAGAGTGCATGATGGGCTTGGTTCCATGACATTTGGGCTTGTGGTGCAAAAGTTCTTGAATATTGAATGATTTCGTCATGGAAATATAATTTAAATCATAGCTGAAAATATTCGAAGGAATTGGAACGTGCCTTTTGCGTTGCTCAAAAGATCTTGACGAGCAGGATTTAATGGAATTTATTTGGTAAGATTTTTGATTCAGAATGTGGGAGATATTGATTTTTAAGTAAGTGACTTCTGCCACTGAAAATTCAAATAAATTCCCAAAAAACCAAGCTTTGGAAGGAAAAATCAGTTGAGAACGTGATAACACTTGAAGGCTTACTATTCAATCCAAGCATGATTTCTTTTCATATTTGGCTGTTCAAAAAATGGATACATAAATCACAAAACAATGTTCACATATTGAGAAACCCTATTTTGTAATGGGTTCACACTTGGGCCAACGGCACAAGCTACAATAGTTAACACTCTATGTCAGATGTGATAGACACCTATAGAGACCAAAATAAGGGGTGTGAGTGAACCTGCTATTAATACCATTTGTGATCTGATTTAATTAGATGGGGGTGCCTATCAGGTGCTTTATATATATATATATATAGAATCAGTCATTTTGATTGGCCCATCACACAAAAAATTGAAACTATGAAGACTTAGCCAAATAAGAAGTTATATTTTGATTGGCACATCTCAAAAACAAAAAGCCATCAAACTTTCAAGTCCTCACACAATATTGACGATATAGGCATTTCTATTATGACAACACCAAGTCACTAAGTGTAAATTCTCCTTTATTGAACCTTTTGAACATGTACAACATGTACAAATGACCAACTTAAAAGATGATGATGATGATTCAAATTTCCTTAACCATGATTACCCAATGGTACATTCAAAGAAAAATTTGCAAATATCATCCATAGAAATTTCAAAAAGCATTACTTACCATGCACTTCCAAATCAAAATGTGCCCTAGTAAAATCCATACCTTCTTGTGTTCTAGGCACAACCCATGAAATTGTTAGATAAAATTGGTTAGATTGAATCATGTCGTCTGATAACACAAATGGAAAAGAAGATCCTATTTGTTTTCTCATTTGATACTTGCCCCTCGTAAAAGCCCTATCAATTATGTTGACACCAGATAATATTGTCACACAATTCTTGGTAAAAGTTGCACTAAATTTGGTATGTTCATCGATGCCAACACTCTTTTTCACATCAGAAACATTAACATCAACTTTTGAAGTGCTCTTCTCTTGCATCCTTCAAAGGATATCCTACATTTTTTGACCTTGACGTTTCAACGGTTTATAATGAACCACATGGTCAATAAGAACCTTCATGGTATGATTTCACCCAAATTGACGTTTCACTACTTGATTGAGAACAAGAAGACTAAAAATGTGCAATCTATAAACCATTTGCAAATGTAAGTGACCTGGTGATCCTCCTCTCACTTTGAAGCACAAAACCCAAATATACATGATGATTTCAAAAATTCTTCCATCAAAAAAACTCATTGTGAATCAACATATGAACATCCCATTCCAATTGTGATAGAGATTTCAATGTGTTTTTTTTTTTTGTTTTGAAATGTTCCTCGCCTTTCTATTTACCATTTGCTTTCATGGAGGGAGCCATTTTCTATACACAAATAGTGTGAAAAACCAAAACTAAGTGAAATGTGGCAAGATTGCATGGGGCTAAATCAAAATCAAACATCAATTGACTCTTGCATGTGTTGCATGTGTCAATAATGCACTCTTGTTGAAGGAAAAAATCCACACACCCCTCGGCAATGGTGCACTATTGTAAAAGGGAAGAAAAAATCCCCACCCCTGAGTAAAAAAAGATATGTCATGTAAGGTGCATGTTCAACCCTTCCATTGGCTACACACAAATTCTATTCTTAAAACTATTTGTCACCATTTTTGGCTTGAATTATTAACCCTTGCAAAGAGCAAGTGTACTTGTTTGTGATTCATATTAATTAGTTCATGGGTGTTTGCTCACACTTCATTTTTTCAAAAAGGGGCCATATTGATTGGCCCATCACCAATATCTTTGGAGGGCACTCCCAAATAGAAGCACCTCTTTGGACAGCCAATTGCGAAATGGGTGCTCCCTTTGACCCACATTTTACATTTATATACATGAGAGTTGAACTTTGGGCAAACCATATGGGATGTAAGTGAGGTATTATTGGGAACATTTTGATGACCAACTTGGGGACTTGGAGAATCCTTTGGGAACTTCATGGCATGGCAACACCCCCAAAAAAAGGAAAGAACCGGACCTCTCATTAGTAGTCACTTAGAAGTTGCCGGCTCTAACAACACTGCAACATGCCAAAGCTCCTCACTGTATTCAACATCATAACTCACCACATTTGAGAGAGACCCATCCATCACTTGTGTTTGACTGAGGAAAACCTGAAAACAAGCCATAACAAGGAGTGCGTCACACTGCGGCCTTGCCATTTACATTAAAAAAGTATCTTAAGGCAAAAGAAGAAGAATTATGGAAACTCAAATATTTCACTATGGAAAAATGTAATCTTCAAAAAACCCTATAAAAGTAACCAAAAATCCTTCAAGATGTTATAACTCTATTAACTGATCTCAAGTAGCTGTACAGGTAGGAGCAGTGAAAATATATGTAGCAGCAGTGGAGGCGCTCAGAAAAAAAGAAAGACAGTGTGAAAACTCAGGAACCATCAAAATTGATGGTTTTCGGAGTTTCACCCACCCCCTTGAACACTAATCTATTTTTTCACAGATTTTTTTGGAATCTCACCTGGTGTATGACCAAACTCAGGGTACTGGTGCAACAGTCTAATTCTCAAGCATTACATCATCATCAGAATCAAACCACAATTCAAACATCAAAAGCATTCATGCCATGTTGGCTTCCTCAAGTCAGCACATAGCACTTACATTCACATCTATGAGAATGCAGAGAAATCTCTCTGTCACACTTTGAAGATAGCACAACAATGAGGGCGGTCATAACCTGTGAAAGTTTGAACAGAACTTAGTACATAGAGGACCTCTTAAACTCACAAAATGAGGGTAAAAGAGTCCAAAGTTCTTGTGGATCAAATAATCACCACATTGGATGTGCCTCCTCATGGGGCTATTAAATTCATCCCATTGCATCTGTAAACTAAACTGGTCACATTTCTAGTCTCGAAACAAAGCTACCAAAGAAATTGAGTCTTGTACACAAGACCATAATTGCATCTGTAAACTAAACCGGTCACATTTCTAGTCTCAAAGCAAAGCTACCAAAGAAATTGAGTCTTTGTACACAAGACCATAATGGGCAGTGTCCACTCACTCACATTGCTCAACCATAGATTCCATTTCCCAATACAGACAGTCAAGTTACAGTATCCTAACCAAACTATGTCTAAGTTTAAAATGCCAAAATGGCTAGGACACAAGGTCCTTGAATTCTGGATCTTATTTCAGTCCTTCCCATATCTCCAAAGCTACTAACTATAGGCCTATGTACAGCAGAATACCTCAGATGTCATCAGTTCACTGGTAAAAAGCATAAGCATCTACATAAAACGCAGGATCTGAAACACTCCACTAAGGTACATTGGTCTACTAGCTGACTGCTAGCATAACAAATTATGCCAAGACTAAAATGGCCATCAAAGTATTACTAAAAGAGAAAACCTGAAAGTGTTCCACTTCCATTTCTCAGGAACTGTAAAGAGATGAAATGAAGGTTATTTCTTCCTCCATGATAACACAAAAAGAGGACGCACTCTCCACATTAAAATATGGATCCAGGGAACCAAAGGGAAAAGAAACTGCTTCTTGAATGCTTTCAAGATACAAAGAGGCATATACAGATAGGCACAGGACACAAGTATTTGGAAGCCTTCTTGGAGCTTACTGTCCAATTTATGCATTGCCAACCAGTCCAAGCAAGTTCCAATTTTTAACCTAGCCTTGCTTACCAAAGAGCCTTTGTTTTGTCCACACCTGGGTTACTGATCCTGTGAGAATCACCAGAGATGTGATTCAGAATGTCCCATTACAATGCCATCTCCGCTTGAAGCTCAGCAAGCTCATCATCCTCTGCAGATTTCTGAGGTGCTGCTCTCTGTGCAGGAACTTGAGTGGGTCGACTGTATGCTGGAACAGAAACAGGAGGAAGCTGAGTAGTGGATGGCTGAAGCAGCCGCTCCTCCAGTTCTGCATGTTCAAGGTCCTCCAGCTCAGCTTCCAGCTCATCCTGCATTGCAACACCATGAAGATCAGAACCCCAGCTCCACAACTACATACCTCTGTGCTTATCAAGCCCTTGGTAAGACATACATCTATTCTTTGGTTGTTCAAAAAACCAACTTATCCAGAACCTTTTGCATTGCACTGAATACAAATGATCGCTCTCATTCTTCTTAAACTATCTAACTAGCTCACTGAAGTGAAAAAAACCATGAAGACAGGAGGCAAGCAAAAAGGGGATAGGACAGAAACCTCATCTATATCCGCAGCTGCACCAATGGGTGTGGACAATGCCTCCTGGATCTGCTTCATGTTCTCAGTCTGTTCGTTGATCTCATCCATTGTCTTGTCCACATCATCTATGTTTCTGCAACCCACATAATACAGTTCAGCTATATACAAGGAGTTTACAGCTCTCATCTGCCTCTAATTTGATGATGCACAGAATATTGATGTGATTTCAAGCACAGACTGGTCACTGCCCATCTCTAGAATTAGCTGATGTTCAGGATATGTGAATGCACATCCAGTGTGATCTTCTCTTTGTCAAACATTTGGAAAAGGGACAAAAAACACATGGGGTATGTTATTTGAACAATTTTAAAAGAAACATCAGAAAAAAAATAGGGCTTACGTGGCCTTTTGAATGGCCTTCATAGCTATGGCACCACTGCGAAGGGCATCCACTGTCTCTGTGGTTGCCTTGGCACCTTCCAGCATGATCATCTGCAAACAACACAGGATACAATTTCTGAATCGCACCATTGTCTAATGTTTTTTACCTTCCATCAATATTAGATCCAATGAAAATCATGGTACAATGAGTGCAAACTAGAAAAAAACACCCTCAGTCAGAAACAGCCAATGAGGATCCAAACCGCAATTGGACCACCATTTCCAAGAATTGCCAGCTTGAACTATTGTCTGTGATAAAAATATGAAGGCTGTGAATAGTCCTGTTCAAGGGTGAAGAATTAAACCTGATCATGGATGCGCAGTTGGAAGTTGCCCAGCTGCTCCACTTGTACCTCGTACAGCTTTTTCCTTTTAAGGCACTGGATTGCAGCTGTTCAACAACACACAAATGTAAAAATCACCATCTCGTAGATCTAGGCTCGCACACTGTGTGCCAATTGAACCAAGGCACACACTCTAAACTCATTTGGCAAGTGATTTTTACTCATACATACCTCGCTTATTCTTTGCTTTGGTAAAATCCCGAGCCTTCTCTATCTCTGTGGCTATCTTCCTCTGGAGAACTTTCTCCTTCTTCTCCAACATCTCCAAAGTCTGCAGGACATCAAGAAGTCGTTGTCGAAGATCAGGAACTCTTTCAGGAAAACTGAAACCCTAATAATGGCTGATCTCACGCAAAAGAGAGAAAAATCTGGAAAACCTAATAAGCAGCCTGTTGTAACAGGAAGGCAAGGCAGAAACCTCATTGAGCTTATCGAGTGTCGAAAGAGTGTTCGGCTCCTCCTTCGGCTTCCCAAAAAGCCGCGAAAACATGATGCCCCCTTTTTGTTTATATCCGCTTCTTCCCGCACGTTGACGATTGCAATTCCGCCGCTCCTCTTGCAGGCAGCAATTCCCAAGGTCCTATACCGGAACGAGATCCCCTTCTTAAACAACAGCACTGGATTCCACAAAAACACTCGCAAGATCTGGTCGATCTCTGTTTTCAGAAGCTCCAAAAACGGCAGCAAACCAAAGCCGATTCAGCCAATGGTAAGAACTGAGTTCAGAACACTAAGAAGAAAAAGAAGAAGAAGGGATTTCAAAATCACACGCCGAAAAAATAAACAGAAGGCGGAATCACAGACGAAAGAAAGAAAACCAAAAAGAGAATTCTAAACCACCTGGAATTGTGAAGAAACAGGGGAGTAGGACTCAAACCGAACCACTGATGTGCGGCAACAACAATAAGAGATATGATGCAAACTCGGCTTCAGAAACCCAAACTTGGCACAAAAGCTGAGACACCGAATCCGAGGAAATCCGCGGACGGACTCGAGGGAATCACCGACACGTATTGCGATCGAAAGCAGAGAAAGAAGGGAAGGATGGCAAAAGCAGAAGCAGAAGAGAAGGAGAACGCAAGGGTCAGAGGCAGAGTAGCCGTGTGTGGACGGAACAAAACGTGTCCCGCGGACCACGATGACAACAACATCAAACTACAAACGAAAACGAAAAAGAAACGAAACGAAACGAAAAGGAAAGAGTGTGTGCCGCAACCATGCCCACCCGGTTATCATCCCGGTTATTTGATCGCTCTTAGAGCATCTCCAGGGGTGCTCAGTGTGTGACCTGCACAGTAACATTGGATGAAGAAAATCCAACATATGCTGTGCTGGTTTGGCTCAGGACAATAGTTTTGGCTCAGCATAATTGCACATGTGTGCCGTGGGCTGGTAAATGGCGCGGCAGCGCTCTGCATCTGCAGAAAAGAGTGTAATAAATATGATCTGACTCTTACTCAGTGTTTCTGATTGGCCCGTCGTAATGATTGGTCCAGGGCGGTTTGCTATTAGTTGTCCCCCACTTATTTGCTGTCCCCAGTTTCAGTTTTATGGGTGGGGTTGCAAAAGAGTACATAACTAAACTTGGATGTGAAAAATATTTTCCAGTGGAGAGGCCCAAGTTATGGGCCAAGTCAGGGTTTCTTTTTTAAGGATTTTGTGAGGAAGTCAAAGTGGCGAGTCATTGAGAAAATAACTTAGCCAAATTTGGCTATATACTAATATAAAAGTAGGAAATAATAATAATAATAATCCGTTTATATTCTTGGATACCTGTTGGAACTTATCGTCAAAATCTGAAGATTTCAAAAAATAAAATAATAAAATAATAAAATAAAATTGAAATTTAGTGAATTTGGGCCAGTTTTTCCCATGACAAATCCTTTGTATTGTTTGAAATTGTATTTTTTTTCAGGTCAAAATTTGGCAAAATTTGGCCAGTAAAAGAAATGCTTGGCCAAGTATTGAATTTTCAACTTTTAATAACTTACCTGGTGATCCATGATTGGAATTTCATCCAAGTAGGTTATCAATCTTTTAAGACCCTAAACATGTTTACAATTAAAAACCCAAAAAAAATTAAAAATGAAAAGTAAACCCTTTAACCTAGTACTTACCATATCTAGGTAATATAACCGGTGTTTCTCCAAGGTGGGTATTTGATAATTGACCCTTATGCATAATCGACAGCTGAGAAACCACCCGGTTATCAACCTGGTTGTTTGATAACCTACCAGATGCTTATTGATTTTTTTAATACCGACCAATAGACAACCTACCAGCCTAGCACATAACCGGTCAACATTGGACAACACCCCTTACGGATGTGGATCAAACATCATCCATGTCCTTCAAACATCCATCCCACTCCTCATCCATGAGGCCAATACTCTGGAGTTCATAATGTGAGAAGTTGTCATTTCGTGCAGCCTCCTTTTTGTTTATATCTACCAAGTATTGGCATAGTATTATTATATTATGTGCAAAATTTTGGATGAATCTTGTAGTTCTCTCAACAGAATCCCAGTGTTCCATGTTCACATTATTTTGGCTTCCCCTTGTGTTGGGTAGGTACTAGGTACTACTCTAGTAGTAAAGGGGCAACCTCAACACATGTTTGTTGAATAATTATTTAATTAATTAATTTTGAAATTTTCATGTCAATTATTTTTTTAAAATTATTCCAAAAGATTCTATATTTTCCTTCAGGAAATAAGTACTCTAGTAGTAAGACTCTCAGATTTACTTGGATATCTACTTGAAGGTTGGTATGCTCTTAACAAGCACAAGAGCTCTAGGGAGATTGAGAAGCAAGCCCAGATGCAGGGCTCTTTTAGGCTGCTTGGTGTCATTTGGATATCTTTGGAAGTGGTGAAAACATCATCAAATTGTGTTTCATCCTGTGGTTGTATTTTTTGAATAATTTTTTGGATGATTTTCTTATGATATGATGTGGTGGTCCCTGGCCTTCCCTGTTGGGGTTTCATCATTTCATCCTAGGGTACATTGTAATACAAGCAAGGCCTTCCTCAACATAACAAGGGAAGTGTCACAGTGTGGCCTTGCCATTTACATTAAAAAGTACTAGTTTGAACCCGGTGCCTAATGCACAGGTGTGTGTATTTGACGGTACATATTACAAAATTACAATTACAAACTACATTTCCAAAACGTCTTTATATAAGACATTCCGCATGTATCCATGGGGAACGTGGCCACTGAAAATCTTGATGTTTGCACTGCTTGTGACCCGTGAGATAGCAACATACAGCTGACCATGGGAATAGACCGGAGACAGCAAATATACCCCAAAATTGTTTTTCTGGGCAATCTGATCATTGCAATTACCACTATATCTATTAAGTTTGTGAGCTAAAATGGCAAATAAAAGCGTGCTTAACGGCTGCTCGCTCTGGCATCCATTGAACTATAATAAAAAACTATGGCAATGTAAAAAGCATTGAAAATTTTCAAAATTTTAAATAAAATTTCCAAAAACAAAAAAAACAAAAAAAAACAAAACAAAACAAAAAGCCCAACCCAACTCTTTCAGTTGTTGAGAAAGAGACCAGATGAGTGTACCTAAGTCCAAAAACCCCAAAATAAAAATTAAAAATAAAAATAAAAATTTACAACACTAATATATATTATTCTCCGCTGTGCCGTGTCTGTATTTCACTCCTCCACCCCATCGTAGTAAACAGACCATGATGAGACAGATGGATGACTGGACAGATGGACAGATGAATGATGAGACAGATGGATGAAATGATGCTTCACGACTTCCTTTACAATATGTAATCTTAAGGCAAAGAAGTATTATGAAAACTCGAATATTTCACCATGCAAAAACATAATCTTCAAAAAATCCTCTAAAAAAAAACCAAAATCCTTCAAGATATTACAAGTCTATAACTAATCTCAAGTCTCAACACAAGCCAAAATATCAATCATCTTTCAAAAAATCTTCATATAAAAATAGATCTATTATTATTATTACCTAGGGGCCAAAATCCCTTAAGCTAGTAAACTCTATAATGAATCTAAGCACAATATCCTTGCCTTGGTAGGCAAGGCCAACAAACAAGAACATTTATTGACAAAGAGTGTAAAATCTGTAGAGGTTATAGCAAAATTTCCTCCACCTAAGGGATCCATCTCATCCAAGATGTTAAATTGGTGACATGTCTTAAAGCATTGCTTGTTTCTTTTTTTCCTTGTCTACCCTTGACATGATCCTCCATCTTTTTCTTTAGAAAACTAGATGATGCCTAAAAAACTAGCTTGTTGGGGCACATGGGCAATTAGGGAAAAAAGAAGCAAGCAATATAGAAGTATTGCATGTAATAAAGACATGTTAGTGATTTAATGTCTTGTGGGATCTTAGGGTGTATCTTTCCATTGATGAACCACACCTTCAACTTTGGAAGCTTGAGTTCTTACTTTTGACTTTAGATGTTCCAAATTTGCAATTTAGCCTTTGGGACTTGTAAGCTACAACTTCATCTATAGCTTTAGCCTAGGCATCTAATGATGTTAATGGAAATGTGCACCTCCTCAATGGAAAGAACCTCTTATACCAGCATTCCTTGGGAAGGGATCTTACATAAAAATGTCCTATTGTAACAAAAAAAGGAGGCCACATGAACCTCTATGAAATTCATTGTAAACTGGATACAACTTTGGTAATGTTGCAAGTGACTATCAATAAACCTCTTGACTTAATCTCTAATCCATTAGTAACTTTAATAATACAAACCTTACTAAACATTGCCTAATTTTCTTCCTTAAAACTGATTAATGATTCTAATCAAACGATCTAAACCAGTCTCAAAAACAGGAAGAGAATTGTAGATTTGGTGGATCAGGTTTCTCCATACTCTTTCTTGTAGACTATCGTGTTCTCACTTAGCATCAATTCAACATATTGTTTATTCGAAAAATTCTCCCACATATACACTCGGGCATTTTGATAAAAATAACAGATGTAAACACCCCATATAGATTACCTCATTTTTTAAGCCCTTAAAATGGTGTAAACACCATATTCTTGAACCTTCCAAAAGATTGAGTCTCACTTCCCAAATGCAATTTCCTAAGTTTCCACCTCACACTCTCCACACCATATCTATGCGTTTTTATTCATGTTTTCGGGTTTACACATATTTAGTCTCTAAATTCCAATATGCAACAAAAAGAAGATTGGAATCAAAGTACACACAACATGCAACTATGGGCATTCCTCCCAAGTAGTCACTTAATGTCAAAAAAAACATCATGACTACTACCCAACTTTTAACCAAAATTCAACTCCAAAAAACAAAAGGTCTTTAGCTTGTTTAAGATATGCCTTTTTATGCCCTTCATCGACATCCTCTTTTCAAAATTAACCACCAAAGCATCTCCATCAAACCCACCATCACCAAATGTCATCACGAACACAAAACAAACACCAACCCCTCCACCTCCTTGACATCAATTACACAAAATCAACACCACAAGTTTTTTTGATGCTATTAACTTGCAATAGGCAACCCAACACACTCATGTCCACACAACAAGAAAAAGTCCCATCAACTAACCAATCCTCTATCATCTTACATTTCTAACAACTAGATACACTTTTCATTAGGTTTTCATCTCGAAAATTTTCTTCGTACTCCCTTTCATCCCACATATGTCATAACTTCCTTTTAATTTAGTTGTCTCCCCATAGCTTTTGTTTGTTATGGTTGAAAGTTGTACAATTACAAATCTCTCCTAAAACATTCCCACTATTGTTCATTCTTGCCCCTAATAATACATTTCCTTCCGCCATCATCATGTCCCACATTTTCCTATTCATCCACATATCCAACAAACAAATAAAGCCTTTCCCAACTCTTTGTAAACGACTTCTTTTTACCTAGTTTTTTCATCTTAATTAGATCAATTCCAACTTGAATAGAAAGAAAGAATTATTTTCCTTTTTGTAGTGCACATGTCTTCTTTTGTCGAATCTGAGCCTATTCATTGTTTCCTAAGACTAACTTGTGTAAATCCATGAATGGCTTCATTTTCACAATCATAAATGCTTAGTCAACTACTCCATGCTAAGTTCATCATTAAATGTATGGGTCAACATACGCAAATGGTTGTTGACTTTCAACCTAGGGGTCCATCTAGTGAGAACCATGAATGCAGAGAATTTAATGTTTGTTTATATTTCACATCTATGCCCAAATAGCACCTTAAGCAATTGTAAGTCCCCAATACTTGAATTATCTTGAAATGTGGACATTATAATGATGGCATGTTTTAATTGTCTTAACCAATCTTTTGACCATACCATTACATCAAAACCATTGTGATGCAATGTATTGATGATGGATATTGTAAACCTTACATAAATTGTGAAATTCCACAAACCATTCACCACCATTGTCAATGAAAATGAACTTAGGTACACCATATCTATAAATAATTTCTTCCTCCAAAAACTTAGTGGTAGTAGCAATCATGTGATTAAGCATTGTTTTGATTTCACACCACTTAAAGTAGTGATCAACATCCACATGAATATACTTGTTGCCTTTCTTTATTTTTGGAAGTGGTCTAACAATGTCCAATGCCATTCTATAAAATAAATCACACATCATAATATTTTTCAAATACTTGACATCAGACTTGATGTTGCCAATCTATTTCACCAATTGGCGTTCCTTACAGGCCTTAACCACTACTCTCACTTGTTCAATATGGATATGTTAATAAAACCTTTTACAATTTTTTGCCAAGGTTCATTAATCTCCAAAATGTCTTATTTCTTAATGCAACTCCAAAACAATGTTCCTCTTCTCTTCAAGCTTTAGCACCAACTTGTCTTTCAAATATAACTAACCCCTTACAGAACATAGTTTTGAACCCGTCTCTTTATTCGTATCATCTTATCAACAACAACATCATTGGGTATTTGCTCAATTTGCAAATTGTCACTACAAGGAATTTGCATATTACCAACTAGTTTTTTCAACTATTTTTTAGTCATAAATGTCACACGTGATTATAATTTGCTTTAGTTACTTTAAACAAGTCACATAGGATTCCAATTGCAAATAAATACATGGCACCAAGTCGTATTCACAGTTGTTTAAAGATGCGATTTACATGAACATTTCATCCATCCAAACTAACTTACATGGCATTATCATTTTGCGATTATTTTTATGACTAAACAATATAATCACATTATTTATATAAATATTTTTTAAATTTTTATTATTTTATTTATATATATTATATTTTGATAATTTCATTAATTTCAACTTAAGTTATTGACATGTATCATTACTTAGGTTAAACTAAAACCTAATTTAAGTTATTAGGTAGGCCACCTAGTCTACCTAGTAAGCTATGTAGGTGAAGTATATTTAACTTGTCATCATTGACCACAACCCATGTCATTTGTGAAAATTTATTTTTCAACCCCAAGGATGAAAATCAATTCCTTTACCACCAATCCACCCCACTTTTTGTGGCAATGTAGTAATGTGCATTCTATTTACCTTACTTGATTTAAAACAAAAAATATGATTTTTCATATTTGATATCTTATTGATATTTTGTCCAAATGATAAGATTTAAAATTGAATCTTAGATTTTTTTCAATAATGTACCCAAATTATCTTTCCCCTTTCAAAAATGTAAACTAAATTGAAATGAAAAAAACTTGAATTTTGTTATTGAATACCATTTCAATGACCATTCCTTGGAAAAAATTAATACAAACACATGATTTATAAATGGAACAAAATTTTGTGGATAATATAGTAAAAAATAAAAATATATAATACAATTTATCTTTTGAATATCATAATTTTAACAATAGAATGTAATTTAAATGTGTGATATATAATTTGTTCACATGTAATATTTATAAATGGATATAGATAAATTAGAATATAAAAATAATGAAATATATTATATTAACCATATTATTTCTGATGTAAAAGATTAAATTAGAATTAGAATTAGAATTTTAAATATTATTTAATGCCATGCAATTAGTGATTTTATGGAAATATAAATTTTATTACTTTTACACTCATAATATGATATGTTTTACTTAAAATTATGATTAAAAAATTTATGTAAAAATAAATTATATATTTTTCACATCTCAAACCTTTATATGATTTCTAAAGTTTTTAAAATATGATATATCATAATTGTAGCCAAAAAACAAAATTAGATATATGATATATAATTTAATAACATATAATGTTTATAAATGGATCATAAATTAACCTTACTACCTAGTTAGCCTATTCAATAAATAAATTACATTACCTACCTAATTAAATAATTAATTGAAAAAATATCACATATCAACATGACAAAACACCTACTATTTAACCCACATACATATGACCTATTAGCTACTTACTACCTATTACCTAGCCTAATAATTATATTAATTACATAATTTAATTAATTAATTTATTAATTTATTAAAAAAATTTATCACATATTACTTACTATCTATTACTTAACCCACGTTCATACTTCCTAATACATATCCTATTTAATTACTACCTACTATTTAGCTTAATTCATAATTGGATTAATTGCATAACCTACTTAATTAATTAATTAATTAATATTGACATATTCACATGATAAAATATTTATTATTTATCATATATACCTATTATGTAGCCCAACTAATTCATTATAACACTATTTCATTCAACATCATAAAATACCTAATAATAATTGGCCTACTTATATACTAGTACCCCATACCTACTACCTATTACCTAGCCTATCTAATTAATTAACTAATTGAAAAACACTATGATATATCAACATGATAAATTTTAATGTTGGAAATTCTAGATAATGGTCCAAATCTACCATTGCCATGGGTCCTCTAAAGTTTCACAAACCTACCAAACCCTACTACACATTCAATGGTTAATTCATCCAAAAAAGTTAAAGAAAAAAATTAGACCACTAAATCTAACAATTTCATTGGTCAATTTTTTAAAAATATTTAATTACATGTACATTTGTAATTATAATTTATAATCGCAATTGAAGTTGAATGAGATGCCACGCAATGTCTAATGGCTTATGAAGCACATTCGAAGTCACAAAAACAACTACATTTTCATATATTTTGAAATGCCACCAAAAATAAATGATATAAGTCCACTTTTCATTTTCACTTTCATCCAAATTGACATTAATCACAAATCATAGTTGTATATGCAATTATAAACCATTTTTTAAATTGTTTTTATCACTACAAGTCATTTTTACCATGGTGCCACGAAGGATTAACTCATCAATAGTTGAATGAATGGTTGATTTGGACATAGGTTGCAAATATGTGGGTTGGATTGGACATAATTCCTTGTAGTGTGTGTAAATAATAATCACACCAAATGTCCAAATGTTTCAAGTTACTAGGTCCATTCAAGGTTGGGGTACACAAAAAGGAATGTCTTGCCCCAAAATCACTTTCAAAACATTATTTTGAATGATCATTACATTTATGAAATATTTTTTTAATATATTTTTTTCATTAAATACTCACATACTTCTTGATTGAAATGGTGGTGATTTTTTGTGATTTAGATGATTAAAACATGTCTTTAAGTGTCTTGAAAAATGGCTTAAGAACTATGTCCCACTACATAGGACTATTGAAAAAGACTCAATGAAATTAGCAATATTTGTTCAAATTGTTCTATATTTTAACCATTAATACAATATAATATGTTTTATATGATGACATAAATGTTTAGTATGATAAATCACCAAATTTTGTGGAATTAATGCTATAATCTTAAAGAACTTTCTAATGGTATATTGGGGGTCCAATTTGGACCAAATTTTCTATCTACACTTTTGTCTCAAATATTTAAAGCATTATAGATTTTCAAATCACACAATGGAAAACCACTTAGCAGTGTTGAAATTCACAATTTTTCACTTGTGGGAATGTGTTTGAATCCAAAGACATTTTTTGAAGAAATTATCATGCTCTCATGCCTTAGCTTTGGTCATGAACTCAAGGCTAAGATCACAATACAAAATATCAATGGCATTGGCAATGTAAAAAAATCTACTATTTTTTCATGACTTTACATGCACATCTTTTCAAAGTATATTTGTCTTGTGATTAATGGAACTTTCATAAATTGTAACTAGATTGTTGAAGGAAACAATTGTAGAACTAGTTTTCAAATTTGTCAAAACAAAAACTTTGAAATTCATTATAAAAACAACCTTCAAATTGCTAAAAGAAAAACCTTCAAATTTGTTGTACGAACAACCTTCAATATTACTAAAAGAGAAGCTTTAAAATATGTTCTAAAACAACCTTCAAAATTGTTAGAAAGAAATCTTCAAATATGTCATGAGAAAAACCTTTCAATTTGCTATAGGAACATGGACTTCAATATTGTTGTTAATTTTTTTTTCAAATGTGTCAT
>Ga0209611_10003055_pt1 | contig 29276 bp, 24 predicted proteins | sample S1TSphgellanicum_3_FD_187693 | JGI IMG/M metagenome (GOLD analysis project Ga0209611, IMG submission 187693) | Host-associated microbial communities from peat moss isolated from Minnesota, USA - S1T2_Fc - Sphagnum magellanicum MG (SPAdes) (version 2) | ecosystem: Host-associated > Plants > Peat...
AAAAAAAAAAAAAAAAAAAAACAGTTACTTACCTGGATCGTGGTAAAAAGTAAATAAAGTAATGACCCGGTACAGGTAAATTACAAGCAGCCAGCATTATTACATTGTTACCTGCTTAGCTAGGTACCTACTCCATAGGTACCTAAAGTAGGTATGTCTGTCTTTTAGCTGGGGGTAGCGTACAAGAAAGGTTCGGAATTACTGACCGGCGATGGAGATCCCAGTGCCACGTCTATGCCCAAGATCCGACGGTCGGTAATAGGTGGATCGAGATCCGTTAATTGTGGCCACGTCGTTATTTTGTCTCCATCTGGATCGTTGAACCGTGGGCATTCGATCCAGCACTTGACCGAGAGGTCAATGACACGTCGTCATTTTTGTTGCCGCTGGGCTCTAGAAGGAATTTTGCCCAATAACCGACATCTTGTCCCAAGTCCAGGTCCCATCCGCGTGCTCTCCACCCCGCTCCCTGCGACCCATGGCCAATGGGCACATAGCTCGCAAGTCCCAAGTCCAGTTGCCTTCCATGTGGCCACCTCGTCCCCTCATGGCCAGTGAGCCATACGGCCATACATAGCTCCCTAACTCCCATATCCAGGTCCCTTCCATGTGGCCACCTCGTGCTCTCATGGCCAGTGGACTATACATTGCTCCCAAGTCCCAAGTCCAGGTCCCTTCCTTGTGGCCACCTCCTCCCCTCTCATGGCCAGTGGGACCATAGTTAGGTACCTCCTTGGGAAAAGAACCTGACCGTTGTTTTGGTCGTGTGGTAATCGGCAGCGCAAATCGAGGTTATAACCGAGAGGCCAGATACACGTCATCGTCGTCTCTCTCTCGCTCTCTTCTACTTCTACAGCGGCGCTCTTCTTCGTTGATGCGCTTCTTCAGCGTTTTGTCGCTGCTGTTGTTTGTTTTTTCTGTTTTTTCTGGTGTTTTCTGACATCGAGAATGCCAGTGTTTCTTCTCGATTTTCCTCTGCTCGTTACATCTGCATCTTGAACTTGTGTTTCTGGTGTTGCAGGAGTTTTTTCCCTGGGAATTTTGATGCTGTTTGTGCCCCCTTCTTGTGTCTAGTTCTGTCATCTTTTCTTGGCTCTCTCTCTCTCTCTCTCTCTCTCTCTGTTTTTTCAGGGACTGCGTCTCGCATCAGGAGGTTTTTCTATTCGCTTCCCGGAGATCGCGCGGCTCGGGACTGAAGAAGTTGTTTCCAAAGGTGTTTCAGGTAATTTTTCTTCCTTCCTCGCAATTTTCGGAACAATGAGCGCCAGTTTCGATTTATTTATTTATTTATTTTATTGCCTTGTTTTTCGCTTTCACAAGCTTCACAACGGGAGTTTGGAGTGGCGGGCGGGGGTTTGTCGTGTTATAAACTTTGGAGATCTTTGAAAACGTATGTATGTATGTTTCTGTTTTGTCACTTTGCTTTTGCAAATTCTTTTGTTGTTTGTACAGTAGTGTTGTTGTTTTTTAAATTTCCAGTGGTTTCTCTCCGTCGTCGCCGGAGCTCTAGAAATGCGGGGCGGGGGGCGGGTGGGTTTCGAATTTCTTTCGATCGTTGCACCTGTGCTTTCTTCAATTGCTACATCTAACAGGAAGAGTATTTTTTTCCTGCAGCAGTTTCCGGAGTCTTTGGCTCTCGTTTCGAGCTTTAGGCTTTGCTACGATCTGGTGTCGGTTTCTGTAAGTGTTGTTTATGCGCAGCATCTCGTGTATCCTCATTTGGCAGTCAGGGTGTTTTTCTTGAAGGAGACCGGGCTTTCCTTCTTCCTGTGTCGTGTTGTTTTCCCGGCGTTTCTCTTTGATCCGCAAGTTTTATTTATGACTTGGATGTTGCTGTTTGTCGTTGCAGTTTTGGAGCTCTTGTTTTGTCTGCCGTGATTACGATCGGCGTGGTTTTACCTTCTCCGTCTTCTTTCCATCAGCCGCGTGATTGAAAAGATCTTGCTCTTCTTCCCTTCGACTTCTCGTACTCGTGAGTCCTCTGCCTCGCAAAGGACAACGTAGCTTGCAAACTGTGAGAATTTTTCGTCTATTATTATAATTGCAAGCAGAAGCAATTTGCTCCCGTGATCTCCAAAAAAAGATTACTCTCCCGCTCCTCTTTCTCGTGGATCGTGAGCAGCTCACGGTCTACAACCAGCTGATTGCCAGTCATTTGGAACTAGTTGACAGTCAGTTATGCTCTCCCTGTAGTCGGAGAGTTCATGTGTCTCGGTAAAGGACGTCCTGAGTATCGGATCCTTTCGAGTGATCGCCATATTTGAAATCTGATCATTCGAAAGTGCCTTCGTTTGGTACGGTTGCCTCTCTTCAGCCCCACAGATCCTACTGATTTCCCCCCCTTCTTCCTCTGTGCAACTCAAGGTTTTATGTCTGCAAGTTGATGCAGTTCTAGAATTCCAAAGCATTGATCCATCCACAAATTTTCTCTTCCATGCTTTGGTGTTTGATTCTCTGAGTTCTCTCTTTTGTTGAGGAGCTCTCTCTCACTTGGAAGGACAATTTTCATGATTAGTTGGAGTGTTTGGAAGTTTGTGCTTTTCTTTGCTCTTGTCTCGAATTTTGAGGTTGTCCAAGTTGCTATTGTTTTGGGTGGTCTTCTTTTATTCCAAGGTGGCCCATCTCATGCCTTGACCGTCCCAAGCTGTGGCTCTCTGAGAAGCTTTTCTGGTACTGTAGATAATGGAATCTGAGTAAACTCGATCTGAGATTGGTTACTGAATTCATTGTCATCTGAGAGTAGTTTTGGATGTTTTTTGTTACTGGATTTTCTGCTTTTTCCACTTTTGCTTCTTTGTTGCATGTAGTTCATGTTGTAGTTCATCTTTTAACATGATTTTTTGTTGTTCTGATGTCTTTGCTCTTGTGTATCTGGATTGTGTTCAATAATATCTTTATCACAATGTGTGATTTGATGCTTTCATTGTTTGTTTTTGCAGTCATTTCACTGTCTTGTGCAGGTTTTAAGGAGCCTTTTGTTTAATTTCAATTTTCTTTGTTCATGGCAATGCTGATCCCACTTTTAATCTCGTTCTTAATTTCTCTCTTGTCTCTTTCATTTCTGCAAATTGTGTCTTGTGGGTGTTTGTGTTTAGCTAGAGGTTTCTCTTGCTATCACATTGGTATTTTTTGTTGTGGCTAAAGAAGATATTTTGCATCTGAGTAGTTACTGGTGGCATACCTCAAGCACAATTTTGGGGTGCAGGGGGGATCAACCACTACCCTCCATGTAGCCCCCTCTATGCTTGCTTTTTAGTGGTGCAAACTAAACAAAATGAACCTTACCTTCACAAGATTGTTGCAGCTGGGAATGAGGGTACTATTTTGATTAGCTATGCCACTCAAGCAGCAGCAAACTTCATGACCGAGAGTTCCCTGTTGTTCTGGGTATATAACTCAGAACACAAATTTTCTATAATTGCTTGCCCTGATTATATGCTTATCTTCGCTCATTGCTGGGAGTCATGAAGTTAGTGGGGAGCAATGGCAGCTCTGCCATTTGTCAATGAAGGTGACGGTCTGATACTTTGTGGATGACATTCACAAGGATATGATTGCACTCATTCCTGTTGTGTTTGTCTTGGTTTGGCCAAAACTGACAGAATATCTGTTTGGTTATTACTGTAATGCTTTTTTGGAGTCACCTTTGATATAAGCTAGAGTTCAGTCCTACCTTCTTCGTGGAATTCTCCAACTGTTGATGTCTCTGTGTTTTGGTCTCCAATTGCATATAATGGGGTTGATTCTTTTCTTGTCTTAAGATGAAGGTTGGGGATCCTTTGGCTGGTTGTTGCAGTGTTTTGTGAAGTTCTATAGTATATGGACAGAGGATGAAAGCAATGTGTTTTTCTGTTCTTCCTCATTTGCTAATTGTATGCTTGGAAGTGCAGACTGCAACAGATAAGGTGTGGTGCGTGACTGCCATTGATGCCTAACCAGAGACTCTCCTTTTCTCTCCCAGGCAACACCCTCAGGAGCTTCAGCTCTGTTTGGAAAGGTCCTCAAAGCTCTCTCTTTCTGTCAGAAACACCCATTTTCCCCTCTTGCTGTTGTTCTGCTGGATTGGGCTGGTATTTATAAATTTGGCTGTCAATAGGCGATATCAAAATGAATAACTTCTGTAAAAATCAAAGAAAAACCTAACAAACAAACTTTCCTGCTTTCACCAAATGATTGGCTAGTGAGGAAACTGTGGTCACTGCATATTGAAGGTGGACTTTGGTCATTCATGATATTGCTTTTCCTTCTTGGTGGTTTTGTGGTATCGGATGACATGCTTCAGTTTTAAACAATTTTATAGGAGAAAAAGTGCAATCTTTTTCATTGGCCCTCTGTCTCCACAAAGCCTCTGACTCAAACTAGTGTCCAGCTTCTCATTGCAACTTATGTTATGGTGTTAAGCCCTTTTTACCTTTTGCCTCTTAGGCAGGCAAGCTGGCACCACAAAGTACAAGGAGTTTTGGGAAAGGAAGATCAAAAATGGGAGGTGAACTGTACTCAATTGATGATGAACTCTTTCCAGAGGATTATGAGCAATTTGGAACAACAGTGAAAGTGAGGAGGACAGCAGAGCCTAGTTGTACACATCCGTGGGTTGACCCCAATATTTTGAAGCTGCTGCACAGGATTGGAAGGGGTCCTTTTGGTGATGTATGGCTTGCAACAATCCATAACTGTACAGAGGACTTTGATGAATACCATGAGGTTGCAGTTAAGATGTTACCCACAGGCTCGGAGGAGCAGGTCCGCTCTTTGTTGCGGAAGTTTGAGAGTGTGTTTCACACTGCTCAGGGCTTGAGGGGTGTAAGCTGGCCCTATGGAATTTCAATTAAAGATGGAAAGGTGAGTTTCAACATTTGTCCCTTCTTACTGATACTTTGAATTGCCTGTTTTAGCTCCAGACTAAGAATGTCCAGACCTGTTAACTAACATAGTGAGTGAAGAGAAAGAAAAAAGAGAAGGAAAAACTAGGTCCATTCAGAAATCCATGTAGTATTGAAATCGCCCTTGGATGCCAAAAGTCCTATTTCAGTTCTACTATGTGTTTTCTTGGGTTTAACCTTCTGGAAGTTGATTTTTATCTTGTAATTTGTTACTGTCCATCTAAGTTTGATATTTGGGGTTTGACCCGAGCTTTTCCTATTTCATTCTTGTTTTTGGTTGAGCTCCTCTTGGCTTTGTTTAGATGTGTATATATACATCAATGGCTTACTCTAGTCCACCCTGGGTATTTTACTAATTCTAATCTGGAAAGAGAAATGATTGAATGTTGAACAGGCTTGCATCATTATGAAGTTCTATGAAGGTTCTCTGGGAGACAAGATGGCGCATCTTCCAGGCAACAAGCTTCCACTTGGAGATGTCTTGAGGTGACTTTTTCATTAATCTCCATCTCTTCATTCACTTGTCTCTTGACAAAATGTTGGTCATCTGATGCTCCAAAAACCAGAAGGTAGTGAACTATTGCATCTTTATTGGTGACCAGGTTTGCTGAGACGGCTTACCTTACATTACTTTCTTGTGGCATAAAATATCCAGGTTTAACCTGAAAACACCTTCAAAACTATATTTCCTGACTTTGACAAGGCTTTTATAGATTCATTCCAGTGAAAGAGAGTATAGTTGAATTCACTTCCTTCTCTTCTACAAAGTTATTGCCAGGTTGAGACATGTAATACAAAATGTGGGTTGTGGGTGTTGTACCACAACTTGTATGTTGGTGCTCCAGGTATGCACTTGGGTTGGGCAGATAAGAATGGAAATGAGTTAACTTTGTCAGATGGGTGGGAATAATGACCTTTTCACATCCTTATATTTTCTGTTACTGTGCAATCCTGCACTTTGAGTTGCTTATGAGGCATGTTTTTCATTGGACAGGTATGGTCAACAATTGGTTTCTGGCATTATGGAGCTCCACTCACGGGGGATTCTGGCACTAAATCTGAAGCCTTGCAATTTTCTTGTGGACAATCAGAATATGGCAGTTGTTGGAGAGTTTGGAATCCCGATGCTGCTTGGTGGAATCCACTCACCATTTTCAGAGCATCCATATTGGTTGGGCTCACCAAACTACATGGCTCCAGAGCAGTGGGGTGCAAATCTGAGGGGCCCAATTTCTTTTGAAACAGATTGTTGGGCATTTGCCTGCAGCATAATTGAAATGATAACAGGAGAAATGCCTTGGAATCATTTCTCTCCCCAAGACATCTTTGATGCTGTGGTTATCAGGCACCAAAAGCCTCTGGTTCCAAGTGGGCTACCCCCAGCTGTAGATAGGGTGTTGAAGGCATGCTTTGAGTATGACTACCGCAGCCGCCCAACATTTGGGGAGATCCTTCATGCATTCACTAAGTAAGTAATGTGTCTTTTGCACTCTCATGTCATTAATGATCCAATGGGAAAATATCATTTTCTGTCCATTCTAGATGGTTCACCTTCTATCTGTCTGTCTCCTTAATTCATGGTACATGGCTGTTTAGTGACAGTTTACTAGCTCCTCTTGACTCCAGACTTTTGTGGAACCTTTGACTGTATATTTATTCCCCAAGAGCTTATTGTTTAGTGTCTCATTTGCTCAGATCTTGCCTTATGTCTTGATCTGCCAGAGGATTTGACCTCTTTGAGTATGTTATCCTGGAAGTTGGGTTGTATCTTGTTGTTCATTACCTGACTTGGATTTTGATCATAGAGGGAAGTCTTGTAAGTACATATTAGCTAAGATCACATCTGTCTTGTGCAGTCCTGATGAGCCCTTCAAGGTTGGAGACTGGGTCTGCATGCAAGAGAAGTCAAGTGGACACTGTATGAGAATTGGTGTGGTGAAGACAGTGATAGGATCTGACAATGTCCTTGTACAATATTGCAATAAACCTGGGGAGCCAATCCACTGCAGTGGTGCCAGCCATCTTCATCTGTGGAAAGACTCATTCCAAATAGGAGATGCAGTGATACTGAAAGATTGGGTTGAGTCACCCCGCTTTGGCTGGCCTGGAGAATTTTGCCAGAGTGAAGGAATTGTCTCAGGAATTGGAGTGCAGGATGGTGTAATAATGGTTACATTCAGAGGCTCCCAGGAAGCTTGGAGGGTTGATCCAGTGGAACTTGAGCGTGTATCAGGAGGCTTGGTCACAAATGACTGGGTTCGACTGCGAAGTGGATGGTCAATAGAGGCCAATGCAGGGCAGATGCCATCACGAGTAGGAATAGTGCATCAGGTCGAACATTCAGGTAAGTTGAAGGTTGCCTTCTTTGGACGTGAAACACTTTATACAGCAAGCCCTACAGAGTTTGAGAAGGTGTCACCATTCTTGCATGGGCAGTATGTTCGGCTGAAGGCAGAAGTGGTAGCTCCAAGGTTCCCTTGGCCTCAGAAGGATATTGGAGGATTGGACACTGGCCGGATTGCAAGCATAATGCCTAGTGGTGGCCTGCTTGTTAAGTTTCCAGGTCATCTCTTCTCTGGGAAAGACTTAAATGGGAAAGGTGTCTGGGCAGATCCACAAGAGACAGAAGTGGTTCGTCTCAATGAGATCAGTGGTGTGATCAACAAATACCAGCATATTGAGAAAATGCATTGGGCAGTCCGCCCCACATTGGCACTGCTTGGATTTCTGATTGCAGCCCGCACAGGTGTAGTGATAGTGAATTTGGTGACACGACCCCTCAGGGGAAGGAAAGAAGCAGCTTTAGAGAACAAAGCTAGTAGGGATCTTGATGACAGTATGGCAAGTGAGAAGGACGGTCCCAATTCTGGGAACCCTGTTTGGCTCCCTTCACAGGTTGCAGTGGCAACTTCCACTGTGGCAAGTCTGATCTTTGGTGAAGGCGTCCCAACACCAACCAGATGAAGCTCTTTATTCTGAAAGGCCTAGTGCCACACAGTGGTGGTGCTGACATGGGCTAAAGCGTACTTCCCAGCAGGATGGATTCATCCCTTACCTCTGGTGTCCTGCAAACAAGGGTGGTGCATACAAGGTTGCTGTTGATTGCTGCTGTGCCAACTGAACCACAATATGTGGAGCTGTACATACAATGGATTTGCAAGTCCTAGTTCACTTGTCATCCGCACAAAAGTATTGTTGTTAGACCTTGGCCAACAGGCTCACTTAAACCTTGATGCCAAGGAACATGCTGAAATGGAATGCACACAGGAGCACAAGTTGGTTTTAAGGATTTCATGTGAGATTCAGGTGCTGCACAAAAAATTGTGCAAACAACAGGGGGTTAGATTGAATGGAAGAAACCAGAGGCAGCAACCCTGAACCAACTCCAAACTGATTGCTAAATATTTCCGAAGGTGTACATACTGAAACCCATCTGAAAATAACTTTACATAGGTTTTGTTTTTGTATTTGTTTGTTCTGGCCCATCTGCATAACATCAAAAAAACTCCATTGGTGTTCTATTGTTGCTTACAAAATAGGATTGGTGTGGTATTCAAGAGCTCTGGTGTGAAGAAAAGAAAGTTTTCACCACTCTTGCACATCTTTTGCACAACCATTCTTTGTCTTCACTGTGTGTCTTTCTCCTGCAGAAGTAGTAGTTGTGGGTGCTGAGTGCTGACCAGCAACCATCACACAGAGCTTTTTTGTGTTTTCCTTCTTTTTTGGCAGGCTCAGGTTGTCCACTCAACTCATTATTTGCCTTCATTCTTTTCTCTGAGTTCTCCACCAAACTGAAAACATAATGGAATTATTACTGTGGTGTGAGTCATTGTGTCAAATCTCATGGTTGAAACTTGGGTTCATATATCTTCTGATTTTGTGAGAAAAAGTCATATTTTAGAAGAGTGTGGTACCTATATTGTCTAAATATGTTGATTTGAGAAAAAAAAATCCTTGAAATCTGGTGAATTTGGCACTTTTTCTGTTCATGCAAATCCTGTGTATTATTATTATTATTTTGGTTTGCCCAAGTGACTTTTTTGGGGGACCAGTTGAAAACTGCATTACAATGCAGTCCCCTCTTCCAGGTTAAGGTGAATGAATGTGAATGAATGTGAGATTCTTCTAATTCATTCTCGGATATGTTTTCTCTTCCCAAGAAGTGCAGAACCGAAAGCCATCTTTGTGGGGTTCTTTGTTATTTCCCATGCTGATGAAAACAACATGAAAACCCCTCAAAAGAAGGAGAATCCATATCCCTCTACATTGTCACTATTGAAATGGCACTACCAACCTTGGGGGATCTCAAATTCAGAAGGGTCTCTTATACAGAAGATCTAGCTAGATTTAGTGCACTCAGATATCGTGCAATGTCACTATTACAATGGCACTACCTACCTTGGGGGATCTCAAATCCAGAGGGGTCTCTTATACACAAGATCTAGCTAGATTTAGTGCACTCAGATCTCGTGCAACAGAGTGAAAAAAAACAACCTCTGATTCGTGTGCAGGAATTCTCGTAGGCCCAGTTACAAGACACCAGTGTACACTAAAAAGATTTTCTCCCTGGGCCTTATGAAAATCCTTCTTCTTCTTGCCAGGCAGCAGCGCATGTTAAAACTTAAAACCCTTGGGCAAGGGACATTACTGGATTTCAATCACACTCGGCTCCACCTTGCAGAAGCCCTTATTCTGTTGCCTTGAGTTTTTCCTACCACTTTAAACCAGCATTGGCCTGTTCTTACTTTGCAAATGAATCAATCTCTGGCCTCAATTCCATAAAATTTTAAAGAACCTTGGGTTTTAAGTTCAAGGGATTTTTTAAAGATGGATAGTAACCGGAGTGAGAACCAGAACCAAAACTCCTTCTTCATAAAAAAGGACAAAGAAAAAAGTTTTGTTGGCCTTGCCTGCCAAGGCAAAGATATTGTGTTTGGATTCATTATAGAGTATATATAGTAGCTTAAGGGTTTTGGCCCCTAGGTAATAATAGGTCTATTTTTATGTAAGGATTTTGGAAAGATGACATTTTGGCTTGTGTTGAAACTTGAGATTTAGTTATAATAGAGTTATGATAGCTTGAAGGATTTTAGTTTCTTTTAGAGACTTTTTTGAAGATTATATTTTTGCATGGTGAAATATTTAAATATACATAAAATTCTTATTTTGCCTTAAGATACTTTTTAATGTAAATGTGACACACCCCTTGTTTATTTGGTGTTTTAAAATTTTAAATAATAAAATAATCAATTAAATTTAAATTTATTACTTTTCATGGGTTTTTCTCTTTCTCAGAGCCAGGAGTAACTCATGGATGATGATGATGATGATGATGAAGAAGAAGAAGCATCCAATGAAGATGATACAACTAGTTTGGTTGGGGAAGAAGCTGTGGATTCCAAGGATTCCAATTCCTTGGTTGCAATTGCAATGCTTTGAGCTTCATCTCGCCAATGGAAACTATTGCACCTGCTGAGGAAGCACTAAAGCGATACAAAGAGTAGAATGTAATGATGCAGCTCAGTCTCGGATAGCTCTTCTTTTATTTAGTTGTCGTAGAGCTAAATTTCCTTGTGAAGAAGTTGTTTCTGTTGTTATGTATGGTCTAAGAATTGGGAGTGGCTGATGAAGGACAAGTGCCTGCAGATCACAGCTTCTAGAGCGCATTTTGTAGAAAATTTCAAGGTCCCACTCAATTCTTCTCTTAGCTGCTCTTAAATCAGAAGAAGAGGAGGAAGAAGAAGCCTAGAAGGAGAAGAAGAAGAAGAGGAAGACGAAGAAGAAAAGAGTTTTGTCAAATTCATGGAGCTGGATTCAACTGCATCATAGCAGCAATCAGAAACGGAGGAAGAAGAAGAAGAAGAGTTCAGAACTTCAGTATCTGGTATTTTAGTACTCTACTCTTGGTCTTTCTGTGTTATACTTTGCATAGTCTGCCTGAGCACTTCTACAGTTGTGGCGCAACAAGACATTTTTGCCTACCCATTTTACAACGTGTTGCATATGGTTTACAAAGGCCTTGTATGATTCTGGCTTTGAGCATGCTGGGATTTCTTTAGATTGGTTTGTAATTGACAGCTTGGCAAGAGGCCAGTAGTTTCTGTTTTTGTCTGAATTGGAAAACACGTCCTAAGCTCTGTGAAATAGGGCTCCAGAGATGTTGTCAAGTATCGGTACCCAATAGAAGATTCTCACGGAATTGAACCTGTGTTGGGGCATTTGTTAGGGTATCACAGCTATGGCAGCAGTGGTTGGTCATGCTACAACTGCAATCTCTTGCATGTGGAAACCTGAGATTTTGTGCACCAAACATTTTAGGAAAGCATGTAATGTGGGTGCGACTCCTTCAAGTCCACAAGTCTTTCATGTGTTGAAGTGCAGCAAGGCAATCATCTGGCAGACAGACCTAAAGGTGTTGAGGAAAGGAGTACTAAGAGTTGCAGCTCTGGAAGAGAAGGGTTCACGTATACTTGTTTCAGAGGCTCAACAGACTTGGCCTAACCCACAGACTATGGAAGAAGCAGTAAAGCAGGTGGGATTCTTCTACCCTTTTGGTTCTTATTTCTTCTGATTCTTCATGACCAGGTTTTTATGTCTCTCATTTGGTTCTGATATTCTTCAAACATAATGTCAAGGTTTGTTGCTCTGGGTGTCACTTGTTTTCTCACCCTTTGCAGTAATTGTAATACTTGGAAGGAAACTGGTCAATGGCATGTATGTAAAGAAAGGCAGGGGAGGCTGTACAAAGAGCGATAGCCAGTGGTAAACAGCGGCAGAAGCTACAGCTTTTGCTCCCTGTTGATCAACGCCAGTTCAACTACCTTGACACTGAGCCCAGGTTCAGTCTGTTACTTTTTGTGATGATTCCAAATATGCTGTCTGTCAGGATTCTGTAAAGTGGATGCAACATCTTGGAAGATTTGTTCATGCCAGAGCTCTGAGATGTTTCTTTTTTTCTGAAAAAGAATATCCTTTTGCCGTTAATGTGCCAGGGACTATCCATGTGGTATAAGAGATGAGTTTATTGCATGCTCAAAGATGATCACTGCTATGTTCAAGTCAATGAGTCCATTAGGTGACAAAGATGAAGTTCTAACACGCCGCATCGGCGAGAAGGACAATGAGATGGATCCTGTTGGTCTTCTGTACCCGGCAGATAAGAGCATAGCTGCTATAGTTTTCCCTATAGCTGAAACATTGAAGCAGGTATCCCTCATTACTGCTGCTGTGTTGTCTGGGAGACTTTATGTGTTTCTGGAAGCCAGAGTTAAAACTTGTGTGGAATACCATTGAGATTGACCTAGTATATGTCATCACTGCACTTCTTTTCTCTGCTATTTCCAATGTCTATACTCTATACTATTGTGGGAGCATGATGTGACCAGATGTTGGTATAATTTGGTGCTGATGAACAGTACTGTCTTCTTGCACTAGTTATATACTGCGTATGTGGATGTGTCTTTGGGATAGGTAAGGTCATTGGCCAGTAGTGATGAAAGCAGGCCCTTGTTGTTGGTGAATCCACAATGGAGATTAGCGGGTCAAGTAGTTTCCGATTTTGGATTTGGTCCTTGGAGAAGGTGAGAAACATATCTTATTTATATCTTCCTGCTATTAAGCTTGTTTCTGTGCTGTGATGTGTGTTCTTCCTCTAACATCTCAAGACATATGTACTATATAGTTTGGGAGTGTGCAGTAACAGCTGGTGGGGGTAGTATGGCAGACAGGCTGAGGAATTTGTTGATACCTTTGAAACCACATACACATTGATTGAGCAGCGTGTGGGGGAGGCCTCAAATGTAACATCAAGCTCTGGTGGGGTGGTGCGCATTCTGAAATGTTTCCCAGGGGATTGGCAAGTATGTATGCTTCATCAGAAACCTCAATCCTTCAGAGACATTCAGACACTCCCACTTATGCATTTAGGTGTAGTCAGGCAATTGAGTCTAGGCTTCAAGAAAGTTTGCTGCTGGATTCCTTGGTCCCATATTTTCCAAGACCTTAGCATAGACATTGTCATATGGCCTGTTTGTACTGTGTGTACTGTGCATTGAGAGCCATGTCACCTACTAAATACGTCTAAAGTGAAGAACAGTCATCAAATTAGTATGCATCTTCTTCACTCTGTATGCCTTCAGAAGCTCAAGCAGACGATAAGAAAGAGCCGTCCACCTGTGGACACAATTTGATAGCATTATGAGGGTGCAGGTGTATCTTATGGCAGCAGATGGAACAAGTGAAATGATTGGAGTTTTTCCTGCCCAACCAATCTACAAAGATCTGGAACAGCTTGTCAGTGAGGTATCAATTCTTGAGTGTTATCCTTAAGTGGGGTCCTGCTGCTACTAGTAATTATGATGTTATCCAGGGGATCATTATAAATTGAGATTTTTCAAGCAGAAAAATTACTGGTTTGTTGTAGGCAAGGAAAAGGATTCCATGGAAAGCGCCACCCCGAATTCTTGGGGGCTCAGAGCCTCCTCCTCCCCCACTTCCTAGCTCATTATCAGGAGCCCTTTCAGAGGCACAAATTGAGGAAATGGATGTACAAGCTGTTCGGCGAGCTTTGATGGCTCTCAACCTTCCCAGCTCAGGAAGGCTTGCCACACTGAAAGACAGGCTCAAGGAGGCTCAAAAGGGGTGAAGTCCACATCCTTCACAAGATCACAGAGGTCTTGGTTGTCAAAACACAGTGTTTGGGGACTGCATCCAATAATAGAGGCTAATTTGAATCCATTGTGATTCAATGGTTTTCATTTGGACTGGGAGGGAAACTCCTTCATTTTGGATCAAAGCAGGCAATACAAGTTGTGCATGTGGTGCTGATGAAGACCTCTTGAGTGCCATAAACATTCAATCCCACAAGTTTGTGGGTTTCCTGATACTTTGATAAGAGGTAATACTAAGTAGTTCTACTATGTTTGGATTCACAGTGAAGAAAGTCCTGGAGAATAGTTTGGTAAATCTTTAAATGGCCATGGTTTGGTGGCTCCCATTCAAGCTTCCCAATTATCAAACATGAAGTTCCATTCTCATCTTTGAATTTGAAACCAGTTACAGCAAAACTGACTGATTTCAGATTACCACTAAAGCACCCAGTTTTGTACCTTCATTGGCTCAGCTCACACATATCAAAGACAGTCTTTTTTGGAATTTTTGTTTGTAGTCAAAGTGGCAATCCATCCATTGGAAGTTGGACAAAAAGTGATGATCATTGGTTGGAAGATTTAGCCAAATATGGCTATAAACCAGAAATAAAGTACAAATCTTTAATCACACTTTTATATGTTTGGCTACACAATGAAAACCAAATATATGAATCTAATGATTTTTATTATTTCTTTTTTCTCACTTCTGGCAACTGAAAACCTCCAAAATCACTTTTTTCCCCATACAGTATATTTTAATTTTAATTTCACATTTTGACCAAACATCACAATTAAAAAAACACAGCTGATTGGATACCTTTGTTAGAGGAACAACAAATGCAGTTTCCACTTGCTTTTCTTAATTTCTTTGAGCTCCAATGCAAGCACATTCGTTCAATTAGATTAGGAAGCTGAAAAAAGCAGCTGGTTGTCCAAGAGTGAAAATAGGAGATTATGAAAACTTTTTTAAAAATCTTCCCAAAAGATCATTTGCTACTACACTTCTCAACTCAATTTCCTTGACCTCTGATTGCAAGCACAAAGAGTCTTGCAATCAAATGGACAAACTGAAAAATATTCACACAAATTGATACAAATTTGCAACACTTTCTTGTTGCTCTAATGCAAAGCACAACACGTTTCTTCAATAAGGGAGGGAGCAAAGAAGCGAGTCTCATTGACCTGAGGCCAAAATCAGAACTCTTTTTCCAGATCTTCTTGTCAACATATTTTGTGCTAAAATATTTGAAACTGGAATGTAGAATAATTCGCAATGTCCAAACAAAATAAATATAATGGTTGCTTGATTCTTGTGGGTTTAGGGTTTAGAGCTTAGGGCTTAGAGAGAGAGAGAGAGGCTGGGTGGTGGGGTACTTTGGAGTAATCCAAAAGAGCAAGAAGCAAAAATCAAAAGAGCTACCACAGACATGCAATGCATGTGAGTTGTTGCTGTTTCTCAAGTACTAAAGTTAGCAACACTGCAGTTAATACACAACCCCACAAGAGTACAAAACGGTCTTCAGTCTTTGAAGCCTTATTAGTTAAATAGTTGCTGTTGTTGCTGCTGCTGCTGCAGCCACTCTGCTGGAAATAAAATCTTCACGGCTGTGATTGCTTCTGCACAACACCTCTGCATTCACTTCATTCATCGGCACCCATTGTGGTAGGGACCAAGTTTCAACAAGTAGTCTAACAAAAATCAAAGACACAGACACACGGAGATAGACACGCACCTCCTCTTCTCTCTCTCTCTATCTCCTTCTGCAGACTGTAGCTGCTCGTTTTGCAGGCCACGCAAACAAAACGTGCTCTTTTCAAGGATATGTTCAAACTCGGAGCCCGTGATCTGTGGGCACAGTCAGTGTCCTATTACTGCTGCAACATTTTGTTAGACGAAATCTTTTTTTTTCCTTTTACCTTGCCGATGTGGTCTGTCAGCAAATTGGGTCCCAAGTTGTCAGACGAAATCCCCATGCAATCCCGTTCTGGTGACACACAACTGAGGATGAGAAGGAAGACCATGATGGTGCTGAGGAGGAGAAGGAGAATGATGTTCATGATCATGATCATGATGATGATGTGGAGGAAGGGATGGAGGATATGATGATGATGTCCAGGAGGAGGAGGAGGAGGAGGAGAAAGAGATTCCAATTCTGGGCACCAAAGATTTCACATGCCATGAAGCTCAAGCTTCAATGAGAAAGAAAGGATTGGGTGGGGTGCAGGAGTTGCACTGGAAGAAAAAATCAGTACTACTTTGAGAACGGTGACCAACCGTACCTTCCTTGGATGCTACATTATTGGTGTCTGAACCTCAGCAATAGCTTGGCGATGATGTTCTTTGCTCCTTCACCTATATAGTAGTCTTGTGCTGGTTTGTGTTGCAGTGTCTGGACTCTGGAGAGAGGAGTGATTGTAGTATATCGGCCTTTTTCTCGTGCGGGTTTGGTGAGAGCTTCATGTGTGTCGAGAGGGCGCGGGGAACTGAGAGTGTTGAAAGAAAGGAGAGCCTTTTCAGCTCGGCAATTGCCTTGGGAGTGGCAGGATGTTTACTCCAGGAGATGATGTTGCGACACCGTTGGTTGGAGGTGAGAGAGCTGCACCAGCACCAACAGGGACGAGGAAATCTTCGGCAGCCATTGTGGGTGTTGCAGTTGTTGCCTTGATGGTTCTTGCAACTGTGATCTCTAACCCAGTTGAGGTCAGGTTGAGATCAAGCAAGCGAGGGAAGAATGTCGAGAACAATTTGCAGCTGGTTGGACTCCAAGCCATCACCGCAGCTTGCCGTGCTACCTTGTACTCGCAGACATGTCGTGAGACGCTCACTGACAAACACTATGCACATTCCGCGGACTCGTTGGGGCTGACTAGAGTCCTTCTCTTCAGCGCTTCTCAAGGAGTGAAGAACACATTGGCGTCTGTAGTTGCGGAAAACGGAGCTGAGAAGTCTCTAAGTATCGTCGGTGGTGGCGCTTTGGAAGTTTGCGAACATAACCTGGTGAGGTCGCTTGAGCAGCTGGAGGCTGCTGACGCAGATCTCACGGCCTTTTCAAGGTTCAGCTCGGACGTGGAGCTGGACCTGTGGAGGTCGACGAGCTTTGATGATATCAAGACGAAGGTTTCCGCGGCGATGGAGTTTCATACCACATGCATCGATACGCTTGTCGAGACTGGAACATTGGAGAGCAAGACAATCCAAGCGAAGGAGGAAACCGAGGAGCTTCTGAGCAACGCGATCGCATTCGTCAACGCTCTATTCTCTTTCGGAAACGATCTGCAGCTTTGGACTCGACCCGTGCACTCCGAGAGACCCAACAGCTGGGATTTTCCTCGACGTCTCCTGAATCCTGAAGAAACGCAAGCAGTTTCTGACGATGCTGCTGCTGCGAGTGTTGTTCCCAGCTGGATGAGCTCCGAGCAGAAGGAGCACTTGCTTGATACGGCTGCGGCGTCAACCCCCAATGTCGTAGTTGCGAAAGACGGATCAGGGAAATTCAATACCATTCAAGCAGCGGTGAACGCGGCACCGCAGACCGGCAGCGCCACTGCCAACCGCTACGTGATCTACATCAAGACGGGCGTGTACGACGAGCAAGTCACCATCCCGCAGAAAGCCACCAACATTATGTTCACCGGCGATGGCGCCGGGAAGACCGTGATCACAGGCCACCTGAGCGTTGATGGTACACCGGGCACGACCACTTTCATGTCTGCAACTCTGAGTAAGTATGTTCTTCTTTTTCTTCTGAAACTTTTTCGACTTCTTCATGCATCACTACAGAATTCCTCGTGAGTGTCACAGAACTCCTTGAGCTTTGCAACTCCCACGTTGTTTCCTACTGCTTTCTTTCTGCATCTTTGTGTGTACCAGTTGTTTGAAGGATTGACGTAGGTTTCTGCATTTTTTGTGCACCAGTTATCGAAGGATCTGGCTTCATCGGCAAATTCTTCACGGCACAGAACACCGCAGGACCTATGGGTCATCAAGCCGTGGCGGTACGAGTGAGCGCGGACAAGGCGGTGTTCTATCAGTGCTCCCTAGATAGCTACCAAGACACGTTGTACGCGCATACTTTCCGGCATTTCTTCCGGGAGACTACCATCTTAGGCACCGTGGACTTCATCTTCGGCAACGGGAACAGCGTCTTCCAGTCCTGCAACGTGATCGCCAAGAAGCCTCTGCTGGGCCAACAGAACACGTACACGGCTCAAGGCAAGACGGATCCCGGCCAAAGCACCGGTCTCTCGTTCCAGAGCTGCACATTCGACGCCACAGCCGATCTCAAATCCAACACGGCCCAATTCCCCACTTACCTGGGACGTCCGTGGAAGGCGTACTCCACTTGCGTCAACCTCAAGTGCAACTTGCTGGGCCACATCAATCCTGCAGGCTGGCTACCATGGAACACATCGGATTTCGGGCTCAAGACTTCCTTCTTTGCCGAGTACCTGGACTTCGGTGCTGGTGCCAATACTGCCAAGAGAGTCAGCTGGTCGCACCAGATCACTGATCGCAACCAAGCGCTCACGTATCAGGCCTTGTCGTTCATAACGGCAAACTCGTGGGTACCTGCAACCGGGGTTCCGCTGACTACCACCTTGTAAAGAGAATGTCGATCTTTTTTGTCATGCAAAGGAGCGAGCGAGCAAGCAGCCGTCTATCTTTTTGCAGTTCTCTTTGTCTTTTGGTTTGTCTTGAGAACCAGCAAGCAGCCATCATCTTTTTGCAGCTCTCTTTGTCTTTTTGTTTGTCTTGCAAACCTGTCAAAACTGTTTTACGGAAATGCAAAAAAGCATCTATCTGCAGATTGCAGCAAGTCAAAAGGTTTGTTATTCTTGTGGTGGGGAAAATCCAGGGTTCACAGGATTCAGAGAGTTTGCAAACAAATCCAACAATCTGAACATGATTCCAAAATCTTGCACATGATGTAAATGTAAAAGCATCTAGCTGTGGATTGCCACAAGCCAAAGGTCAGTTGTTGTGGTGGGGCAAACCCTGGGTGCAAGGGATTCAGAGATTTTGCAAACACATCCAACAATCTGTCACATGATTCTGCAAAATCCTGCAAACAAGTACAATGATCTGCAAAGTGGAATGAACTAAGGTTGAACCTTGTGCACCAGAGCTTCACTTGTAATCACAGATGACACAGAAGTTGTAGAGCAGATTGATTACACAAGAACATAAACAATGGACCACTTCAAGAAGAGGCTGCAAGCAGTGGACAATGGCAAAACATGTTGCCTTGACGCATGAGGCATGATGCAAAGTTCAAATGATCTAAATGCAACTCTTTGGAGGTAGAATGGAATGCATTGCTACCAAGAAGAAAACATCCATCCTGAGATTGTCTTCTTCCCTAACTTGCCAGAATGCAATGCATTGCTGCCAAGAAGGAACCATCCATCCTGACTTTGTCTTTTCCCCTAACTTGCCTTCCGTCCTTCTACACCATATACTGAGATTTGCAACATCAAACCTCGGAGATTCTGTTGCCCTCGGTTGTCAAAACACTTATCTTCGCCACAGCTGGAAGGGGTGGAAGGAAGGGTTCTCAGCTTACCAGATTTAGAGAATGCCTTGTGAATCCAGCCAGTCAAGCATTCAATGATGTTATTGTTCAGCAAGGAGGGAAGGGTTTGCTCATGCTTCAACTGCAATCAAGCCTTTCAGGACAATTGCCAATGGGTCGTATTCCCAGCCCAGATCAGAATAATACATGTCCATCTGAACTTGCAGCAACACTGGACATATACATCTGAACTTGCAGCAATACTAGAGTATGCAAGGTCCAAAAGAAATATTAAGTAAAGAAAGAGAAACCAAGTTTGCCATTCACATGTGCAAGTGGTCAAAAGTAGCAGATCTCTTTCAGCTCTTACTCTTTGGCAGAAACATCACAGGAAATATCTGCACTGTTTTATGCTTCTTTCAGTGTAGATGCATGTTCTAAATGCCATAGATGTTGTGGCCTCCACACAGGCATATAGTTCTTCTTCCAACAACCAAGCTTCTTCAGCACTGCTCCATGCTGAGAATTTCTGGGGTTTCAGATTCTGAACTTCATGCAAAGCCCACTATATTTTAAGCTTCAAAATGTTGCAATTCTGTGTTCCAGGATCCAACATGGAGCATCCATCAAGAATCCAGGAATGCAACTCAATGGAATGCTCTATGTTCTGGTACACGATTAGATCACCCTGGAAGAAATGAACCTTAACAAGGTAGATGAAAATGAATTCATGATCAGAGGTAGTGCATAATATCAGAGAACTCATAATTCCAGACCTATTGTGATCTATAAATGAAATTGTCAAGGAACATAGCAAGTGTGGATTATTTTTGTAGCATGGAAAAAAGAATTGCAGAGATAGAAATTTCCCTCTAGTCAGAGTGCCTGCTTTCTAAACAGTCATTATCTACAAAAGAATGACAAGCAAGGTTGCAACCTCAAAATGCAGCTGCTTGTTGAGATGTATTTCTTACAATGTGCTACATTGTAGTGCCACCTGCAGAGGATGGGGAAGATTGTCTGATTCTCATCAGTGTTTGTACCATGCTTGAGTGCCTACTGTCTGTGGGGGTCTTTACAAGGTATCTTCCTTTCTCTTTGCTTTTGAAACCTTTTATTTCATTCTTGGGGTTCTACCTCTTGCCATGTCCAAACTCCTCCACTAACCATCAATGACTGAGTTTTTGGTTTGGGAAACTATTGAGAGTTTCATGGAGACAAAATTGCTATGATCCAAGACAGTGGTGACAAGAAATGTTTTGGGTTTGAAGACAGACAAGTGCCAGATAATGAGTCAAGGTTGTTGAAAGCAATAAAGACTTGATGATCAATCTATAGCTCCATTAGCACCAAGGTAATTGCTGTTGAGGTCCCAAGGACATTTGGACAATGTGGCTGAAAACAGATCAGAACTAGATCTGTAGTTTTGGAAATCAGTGATGAGAGAGAGAGCTTCATTCATGTGTGATAGATAATTGCTACCAAATGGAGCATTTAAAACTCACCTGGAGAAACTGCAAAGCTACAGTTCTCATTCAGCCAGTCCTTGAGGTTGCTTGTCAATAGAAAATTAACCAGAGGATTCTTTGATGACATTATCAATTACTTTGCTTGAATTTTTTGAAACTGAGACAGCATTCTTAGAGATAATTATTTGATATTGTGGGCTATTGTTTCTCTCAATATGTGTCTTGATGATATCTGTGAATGGTGGAAGGTGTTGAAGTGCAAGCCACTTACATATCACTGGCATGAAGATGTAAGGGTACATATAATATATCCAGTGTATTGTTGGATTCAGCTTTGAAGGGATCTGGTTACTTCCCATGAAACATGGAGCTCCTGCAAATCACAAAATTTCACAACAATGCCTAAGGGACCTGCTTGCTTGCCATGAAAACATACAGAAAGCTCATGGTCAACTCAACAAGTACACAACAATGAACCCACTTCTCCTTCTCTGTTGTTCCTCAGCACTCCTGTCCATTGTGATACACACCTCTAAGAGAAAATTGAGGATTGAGTCTCACATTGGCAGCAGCTCCTTCCTTCAAATTGAAATGTGTCTTTGCAATCCGAATGACATTCATGCTTGTCCCAAATTCCTGACTCTCCTCAATTGACCCTCTTGCCCAAGGTGGTACACAATTCTTGGACAAATGTGAGGCCCTGAGTCTTGCATTAGCAGCATTTGTCCTCCTACAAACGTTTTGTCAAATTGCTGAATCCCAGTTGGTGTCCTAACATTTTCAAAGACCTCCGTTTGCTCTCATTGTGTTTCAGGATCTAAATGGCATCTAAAGAAACTTCAACAAATAAGTTTTCATGCTCTTGTGACTCATACCAAGTTGGATGACAGTTAACTTATGTTCTCTGCTATCTAATTCAAAGTCAAGTTTCTTTACATACTCTTCAATCAAAGTGCAAACAACTTGTAAAGTGGTGGGCACCTAACCCTAGAAATTTATGAGGAGAGAAGTTTGGGAGAAAAGGGATTTGTGGACTAAGAGACAGTAGAGCAGACTTGAGGCAACTATATCACTCCTTGTCATCTTCTGAAAATTGTTCTTTGCCCACAAACTAAGCAGTCATGTGACACCCACTTCATCATACTCTTCTTTAGTGTGGAGGAAGAAGGGGGGATTGCATTGCTTTTATCATTGAACTACTCGAGAACTATGGCTCCTCCTCTTCCTAACATGCTCATGGCCCTAATCAAGACTAGAAGAGGATTAGGGGGTAGACAGCATACATGCAACAACACAATGTGCAACATATTGTGGGACAAGTACAGATTTTCACAACACACATTTATGTCCAATAGGACACCATCTAACAAATAAGTCAAAAAGATTATGAGAAAAACATAGGCATAGCATTACAAAAGGCCTAACAAGTTCATTTCTAGATGATTGATTCTACACTTCCAGATCTAGAACTTGTGGTGGCTAAAGACTCACATGAGTCCTCTATGATTGGTTGATTGTTGACTTTAAGGTCAGAAAGTGCTTTAGTGATTCTACTACTTGAACCAGATACAATCAATAAGAAATTGCCATTGGTTCAAATTCTGGTGGAGATGGCACTGACTTATCACCTTTTAGATATTGGTAAACTAATCTCATGCTTGGTCTGACTAGCGGGACAGGGTGACAACACAAAAGCCCCACATGGAGGACACGTAACATTTGTTCCTCAACAAAGTTCATTTCTAATCTTGGATCCACTACATTAAAAATGCTCTTATTCTTGTGCTCTTGCCACACATAATCTAACAACACTAATTGGGATTGTGAATCAATTTCACTAAGAGCACATCTCCCGCATGCAATTTCTAGAGCCAAAATACCAAAACTATACACATCAGTGGATTTGGTAGCCTTGCCTGTGTGTTGAAGCTCTGGAGCTAAGTACCCTAAAGTACCAGCCAACATGGTGGTCCTTGAGCTTTTGTCATGGTCTGTGAACCTTGCTAATCCAAAATCTCCAAGATGTGGTTGGAATTGTGCATCCAACAAAACATTGCTAGCTTTGATGTCACGATGTATAATGCATTGTTCCCATTCCTCATGTAAGTAATGTACAGCTGCTGCCACTCCTGTCACAATATTGTAACGAACTTCCCATTGTAGGACATGAGGAGACTGCACATGTAAAATCCCAGGAGTTTCAAACAACCATTTGTCAAGGCTATTGTTGCTCATGTAATCATACACTAGTAACAAATTTTCCTTTTCTTGGCACCACCCTTGAAATTGAACCAAGTTGGGATGACGAATTTGACTAATCACAGAAATCTCTGCAATGAAATCGGATTCTCCTTTCCTTGACTCTCTTGTGATTCGCTTCACTGCAACTAGAGAACCAGTCTCTTGAAGAAAGCCCTTGTAAACTGATCCATGGCCACCGCTCCCCAACAATTGTGCTTCACTAAAATCTTTTGTAGCAATACATAGCTCTTTGTAAGTGAACCTTTGAAATCCAATGTTGCATAAATCGCTCCCATCATCCATGATGAGATTCCAATTTCTGTGTTGTCGTTGATTATAGAGAACAAAGCATTTAACCACAAGAAGGAAAATGGCGACAACACAAATACCAACAATGATAGGCACTGAGTCTTTCACATAATTGGATTTTATAATAGATTCTGATAGAGCAATATAAGATGGTAAAGGTAAACCACTACTTGCAAAACTCCAGGATTCGATTTGGTTTATCTCTGTATACACACCAACACTCCCACTAAACCCTACATACATATATTCATGGCTCAAGACTTTAAAGAGACTATCGGACTGTTCCAGATTATAATGAATCACTGGTTTTTCTGGCTTCACAATTCCACTAGAAATTGAGCCATTTGCAAACCAAATATCAAGCCACTCAGTTGTTGCATCATACTCAATCCAAGCAGTAAACTTGGTATTGGCATTGATAAAATATCTGCAAGATGTATTAGTATGATTACCTATGAAATTACACAAATTGTAAGTGGTCAATGATGTGAAACTATTGACATTAACCCCTATGTGGCTATCACTTGGATCATCACAGTCTGGGTTTAAATAGGTGTCAAATTCCACTGCAAAAAATGTATTGGCAATTTGTCCCTGAGTTCCATGTAAGGTTACACACATGTTGCTCCCCGCACCTCCTTCCGTATGGTTATCTTCCATGAATGTGAATGCAAAGCCATCTCCAGACCCTTTACTTGAGTCTTCACAAGGAGGGAAAATTGTGAAAGTGAAAGAAGTCTTAAAGGAGGCTATAGCACCTGTGGAAGGGTGTAGCATCTGCACCTTCTCCTTGTATATGAGCCTACCACATCCATTACCCCTTCCATTTCCAAAGGCTGTATTCACAGAATCAAGCAAAATGTATTTTGATTCCCATTGAACAGCATCATCCACAAGAATGATTTGCTCAAGGTACGAGGAGTTGAAGTTCTCAAATGTGAAGCTTGAGGGTTGGGCATGTAAAACAAAAGAAGATGGATTCACAAATAAAATTACTAGAAGTCTTGTGACTATGCAATATTGCAAGAAACCTTTCAATGAGAACATTTTGATGAGTCTAATCGATCAAGAAAAAGGCACTAACCATAGATCTCCCACTTTCTACAAGCTAATTTCAATTTATCAAAGTACCCAAAAAGATGGATGCAAGAATAAACTTTAGATATGGAAGGGAATGAAAGAGCCAAACTTGATATACATGATTTTGACATGCAAGCATAATTTAATACAACAAAATGATTTGTGTCCTCAAACAAAGACTATATCAACTACATGCAAGTCCCACGCTGGCCTATTTTCATACAACTTCTTCAATAGCCTAAACATCCCAAGATAGTCTAAATAAAAGTGTAAGAACTTGCTAACTACGCTCTACTCAATGTTTGAAGCTTGAGACAAAGACAAGGAGAGAAAACACCAAAACTCAAGAGGTAGGATTGTGGTCAAGAAGTGTACACTATGGGGATCGCCTCCAAAAGATTTGCTCACTAGACGAAACTGTGTTGTTTACTTTTCAATCTGTTGACTTTGGAGATAAGAGAATGGGAGGAAGCTGTGAAAACTAAAAACAATTTGAATTGCATTTTCATACCCTACACCACACAGGACGGTATAAGAGAGAAGACGAAGGAATCAAGGGGTGGGGTCAAAACAAAGGAGTACCAAAGACTTTGCATGTGCTACAAGACGTGAATGAGAGACTCCAGCGCACCATATGTATATCATACTTGCCACTGATGTTGTGCATTGAATAATTCTCAAACAAAGAATTCACAAGAGAAGACAATACGTTCCCCACAAATAGGCAACCCCAATCACAAGGGGGGCAACCTGGAATTAGCCTAGATAAAAAGATTTGTTGAACGCAAATAGGAAAAGGTTTTCTAAGCCTCGAATGATGTGAGTTAGACGGTGGTGGGGGAAAGGTGAAACTTGAGTTTGCTTCGTTTTTGGGGTTTAGGGGTTTTTCTCCCCCATGTCTTCACAATATTGTAGCCCATATTCCCTATGTTTCTCCCATAGCTCCCATATGTTCTCCCACACATGTTCTTTAAATTTATCCCATTTCCTTTGCCAAATGTCCTTTAAATCCATCCCATTTTCTTTGTCAAATGTTCCGAATGTTGTTCCGATAGTTCTTCCCATGCATCCCCACGTTGTTCCACACATTTTACCCCATATTCCTTCCCCAGAGTCCGAGCCTAAACGGATGGGCCAATGGAAAGTCTGCAGTAGAATTAAGTTCTATCTTGGGAGAGTTGAAAGTTCCAAACTTTCTAACTTGGGAGTGTTGAAAGTTTCCAAACTTTCTACCTTGGGAGTGTTGAAAGTTTTGGAAACACCGTTTTTGTGATGTGGCCCAATAAATGAGGCCCATTACCAAACAAAAGAAGGTTTTGGACTTTGGATGCACATGGAAGAGAGATGCTTTTTCTTGCTATTTTTCTTGTTTATTTATTATAATCGTCTACGTGCTACTACATAGAGCGCCTCCAGAAACAAAGCAATTAATCCCTTGGCTAACAAGGGTAAAAAATCACTTTTAAACATTTTGAAGTGCGTTCCCTTAGCCACGCTATCCACCTGCCCAGTATTTGAGTGAATTGTCATGAACCAAGTGGTAGCTAGTGAAACTGGGGGTACTTATTCATGCTTCTATTCATTAGTGAGGTAGTGCACCTTTTTTTCTCTTTTTTTTCCTGTTTTTTTCCTCCCAAAGGAGTCATTTGCTTGGCCCATGACCAATACTTTTGGAACATGGAGACAATCCCCCAATATAGAAGCCTGAATATGCTTCTCTCTCCAAAATAGAAGCATGCTTTGTCATTCTCTCCCCCCCTCCCCTCAACTGCCCCATGAACCATGGCCAAACAATACGAGAACAAAAATGAGGTGTTGTTGGAAACATCTTTCAGAACACACTTGAGAACTTGGGGAACACATTGGGAACAGACACTCCTCCACCCCCCCTCTCTCTCTCTCAAAACCCAAAGGAGAAACACTAAGCTGCCCAAGTCATCTCATTGGTTGCATGAAATTTTTATTTCCAAAACAACATAGTTATCCATATTGTCATGCCCTGTTGGGCCTGCATTGCACCCACCATTTGATGCATCATGCCCTCCTGACTGTTGTCCGCAAAGTAATGAAATTTGATTAAATAAGGGTATGAAATACTGAGACTCAGGATTAAATACACGAGGCTCCAGAACATGTATAGCTACGGTACACATAGCATCAGCAGCGATTGGTTGAAGGCCTTCAGGAAAAGAAAGGACGACAGGACAAACTCAGTTTAGCACCAAAGTTGCTGCTAAACTGAGTTTCATGCCCCGTCGAAGCCCTGTGTACTTTTCTTTTCCTGTTTTTTGGAAATCTCATCCCCTATGTGACCAAACCAGGCGTTCCGGTGCCGTCTTTTCTGGACTTTACAGTTAACTTTCAAGTTGTCACTATTTTGTCACTGATTAGTACAGGTTTTAAATGACACTTATAAAAGTTAAGGTACTTATCTAATGGGTCAGAAGTCCAAAGGTTCTAGAACACCAAAAGTTGATTAGTAAGAATAAAATTGTGAGAGGATCACTGAGCCAGGTACCCAGTAGTTGATTGATAGTTTGACTGTGAAGCTGGTTGTTGGGAGTTGAAATCCCGTCTCCTCGTGTGAGCTGAAAGTCCCCTTCCGGTTAAGATAAACCGCAAAAGAAGGCCGAAGCCCGCGAAACAAGCCAGAAGGCACGCAACCAGGAGCCTTGCCAGGAAAGTTTTCAGGGACCCAAAACCCACATGCCGGGAGGCCCCTCCACAGACATTGAAAACCAAGAAACAACCGCGAGAGGGTCGCAGGAAAGGGCCACAGACCTCCCCCCCCACCCCCTCTTTTGAGGGATGGCCAAAACAAGAGTGCCAGGAATGAATTCAAGAGCAGAGCAATGAATTCTGCTAAAAACTTAACCAGCGAGAGGGATAACTGCTTTTTCGTTCACTAAAAACTTTTAGGCTATTTTAAAAAAACTAATCAACAAAAAGTTTATATCTAAGCTAAGCCTTTGAGCTATTATGGACTAGTATATAGAAAATAGCTTGGGCTTGCAGAGATCTACTGGAGACTGCAAATGATCTGCAACTCTGGCATTGTTGATCCTTGACATGCCACATGAGAATTGGCTTCTCTATTGGCATGAGACTAAAGAGCAGAGGCTTGTGCAGCCTCCTCCTAAATAACATGAAGAATGTTGCTAGGAACATTTATGTCAACTCCTCCGCTTGAGCCAATGACACAGTTGGAGATGATTGTCTTGTTTGATAAGATGGACGTTATGGTTCCAAATCTGAAGAACTGGAATCCGGAGAGTAAATAGCTACATTGCTGCCATTAAAACTCAGCAGCCTGTTTACAAATTCTCATGTAAGAAAGTCTTTATGGGGAACTGGCTTCCACTTGAGATGTGCTTGGTAAGAATTAAAGAGGTTGCCATTTGACCAGATGCTTATGAATTGTTCCTCCATTTCTTATTGCTCCTCTTGGCTCCTCACCTGCGCAAATCTCTCAAGTTCTGCCCACACTCCCATGCCCACCTGCACTGTGGTTTGCCAAGAACGGAAAAGAGGAATTCCTTTGTGGAAGGGTTTGTTCCTAAATTCAGAATTACATTTCTAAACCCAGATGAACCTTAGCAATGTGCATCTAAGAATCTCAAATGGAGTTTCTAGTGCGATGGTACACTTCTTCCGTGAATCCCAACCGCTTTCCTCCTAGCCTTCTTGGTCTCCTATTGATGGCTGCGATTCCCCAATTAGAAGTGACTACCAAGATTCCAATCTTGTGGAGAGACCTGCTTTCCTTTGACAAAGCTTAACCTTTTCCCACATTCCTTCCAATGTTTCACATGAGGAAAAGGTGTGTTCTATTGTTTCTAAAGCCCTTGCATTACACACCTTACATGAGCCTTCTTGACCCATCTTGGTTCTCCAAGTTGCCACCAGAAGACCATTTGCTAAGATTAACCAAATCACGGTTGAAACTTTATGAGGAAGCCAAAGGTGCCACAACTTTGAAAAAATGATTTTTTTCTGGCCTAAGTGTGATCCCAGATTGTTGCAATTCAAAATCAAAACTTTATTGGCAACCTTGTCTACTAATTATTTCCTTATAACCCTTTTGGTTGTGTAACCAAAGATATTAAACTCAAGAAGACTTCCCCTTTTCCTCCAACACCATTCCTTTGGACCAAGATGAAGCTCTAGAATTTTACCTCCTTCAAGAACCCAAAGAGTATGACCCTCTAGAAGAAGGTAAGGAGGATTAAATTCACACATCCTACTTCTAGCATCTTTGAGGATAACTATGGCTTCTACCATCTTCTTTCTTAGCACTTGAACCAATCCAAGAGAAAATTTTACAAGTCTATCTAAATCTCCAAGGGTTTTTAAGACTGTTGTTTCCAAGGATCACTCTTGGACTTCATTGATTAAGTACCATTCAAGTAGATTGTCTTTTAACATGTTTGGATCATCTAGGCCAACCATTGACCAACTTCTAGAAAGTTTCTACTTTCCAAAAGCCATGGAATTGAATCCAAAAATGATTGCCAAAATGGGCCTAAGTGGTGGGACTTAATTCGAAAATGGACATTAGGTAAGGAGATCCAATCCCAAGTTTCTTCTACCCAAAGGTCCCTTATTATGTTTATACCTTTGATAGACCCTCATTGAAGCTTGTTGTTAACTTGGACTATCCCTACATTACGTTCTACTCATTGCAAATATTAGGATTCAAATAAAAAGGTTGTCTTGCAATTTCTTGCCCTAAATATGGGTGTATTTTAAAGATTCCTTGTTTAACCTCCATCCAAGTTTGGGAAGTTGCTTGCCATAAAGGAGACCTTTTGAGCACAATCCTTTTGGCTATAAAAAACCAATGAAGATTGGGCGGCCAATTTCCATAGTTGTCGCAACCCCACTTTGGCCAAGTGTGGGGGTGAAGCCCAACACTTGGAAAAGTGGGAGGTTGGGAGTCTTCCGGGACTCCCGAATGTTCAGAGCTCGACAGCAAGGGGCAAAACACCTCTCATTGGGGTGTTCTTGGTGTCATTGGAAAGGTCTTGAAACGTAGATATCGAAAATGCCCTCGCATTGGCAATTCGAACATCTGCAGCCCAAGTTATGGGCAAAAGAAGGGTCGGGAGTCAAATCGGCAATTTGACTCCCGAC
>Ga0209611_10003056_pt1 | contig 29274 bp, 22 predicted proteins | sample S1TSphgellanicum_3_FD_187693 | JGI IMG/M metagenome (GOLD analysis project Ga0209611, IMG submission 187693) | Host-associated microbial communities from peat moss isolated from Minnesota, USA - S1T2_Fc - Sphagnum magellanicum MG (SPAdes) (version 2) | ecosystem: Host-associated > Plants > Peat...
TTTTCTGTGGAAGAACAGCAAAAATTTCAGCGATGACTCCTCTTTCGGTTCTCTCGAGCTTGATGGGTTTTTTGCTTCCGGAAGTTGTAGCTCGCTCTCTCTCTCTCTCTCTCTCTCTCTCTCTCTCTGTGGGAGTTTGTTAGTTGGTATGTTTGTTTTAATTCCTTTAGATTGAAGCTCCTTTGATGATCTTTTAGATGTTTTTGATGCAGGATGTGTTGCCAGTAGGTCGGTCTTCAAGGCATTCATCACAATGTTTTGATGCAGGATGTGTTGCCGTTAGGTCGGTCTGCAAGGCATTTATCACAGTATTTTGGAGGTTGTAGCAAGCAAGCAACGAATCCCAAAGGAGAAACTTCCAACTTAGGGTTTTTGGTGGTAGTGGAAAATGGTTTCTATGAAGAAATTGATTGTTGGGTTGCGTTCAAGTCCCAAATGTGTCGTTTTGCAAGCTTAAGAAGCCTTTTTTGTAGCTTGGCAAGAATTTTCGAAAAGCAAGCAAAAAGTAGAGAGGTGGGGGCAATGGGGTTGTGTTGAGAAGGAGACAAAAGGCTTCTAGTTTTGGAGGCAGAAAGAAATTGTGGGGTTGGAAGTAGGAATCTTTCTGCCACAAGTGCAGCTGCTGTCTTTCCAGCAATGTAAAGCAAGAGAGGCCTGGAAGGAGACAGGAGTTTGAAATGAGTGCTCTCGCAAAGCCTAGGTATGGCAAGCACTCTAATTACAAGCCAGTAATTTGATGTTAGGAGGATTGGGGAGAGGGGAAGCTTATTAGGGTTTTTTCAGAAAAGAATTATTCAGAATCTGATAGGTTCCTTGTAAGGAGCTGAAGAATGTTGACCAGACCACCAAAGGAAGAAAACTAGTTACCGACATCAGTGCACGTCGGGTTTTATTTTCTAGGTTATTTTTTACCAGCTGGAGATTTTTTCTGTTTTGTAAGTTTTGTTAGCCAATTCTGATTGGGTCAGTTTGCTGCTGGGAGTGTGAAGGGAAGAGGAAAGTGTGCAAAGAAAAGTGGGAGCTCTGGCGAATTCTAGCAAGTATCATGCCCCTGCAGCAGGGAAGAGGTCATCAGGGCAGAATAGAAAACAAGGAGTTGGTGGGCGACGACCCAGGAGAATAGCCACCACATTGTGGCGGATATTTATTGGAGTTGTTTTGTTGCTCAGTCTGGTTGTTGTCTACCTCCAGATGCCCCATTTCTACCATTTTGTAGAAAAGGTAATGAAGATTTTCATGCTACAAAATCATGGATAAAGTCTAGGAGTGACAATTGTCATGCAGTTTGTTTTGATGTAAAACAAGATCCTCTTCTTACAGGTTGTCAGCTGGTTTATGTCTTCACTCAACTATTGTGAAGACATAAAGCCACAACCCCTTAAAACATATCAACAACTCTAAACAACCATCTACTGGGTCCTTCAGAAGCACCTAATCTAGGTGTAATTTTCTGGTTCAGGTCTCAGGGGATGCTGAATGCTAAAGGATTGAGCATAGCATGCAAAAAATTAGTCGTGTTGTAGAAGCCAACTATGATTGCGCACCTATTGGGCAAGTATGTTCTACTGGTGTTTGACATGAATATCATTCATAAATCTTTAATGAGGGTGTTGAACAGGTGGAACTGGACATCTGGAACACTTGGACCTATTGTACAATGGCCACTGAGTATCAATAAAAAATAGACCATTGAAGTAAACTGCTGGCTTTTGTTTTGGATGCAGAGTTTAAGGCAATTTCTTCTTTGGGTGCAAAAGGATGTTGGGCCATGGGGCCCACTTATTCTGTAAGTGATTTCTTACTCTATTGTTTGAGTCAATTGCTTGGTTGCAAATTTTGAGGGCTTTGTTCTTGAGCTGAAGCTAACTTGGTTCATGGATGATTGCTGGTGTTTGCAGTGCTTTGGCCTACATTCCCTGCACAGTATTAGCCATCCCAGCATCAATACTTACGGTAATGATCTATCTGGGGTCAGAGCTAAAAAACTGTTTTTTGTTGCAATCGAAACAGTCATTTCATCATCTGAGATAGTATTTGATTTTGTGAGATAGTAAAGTTGTTACTGATTTGCTACGGACTTGGAACTTTTCAGCTGGGCGGTGGATATCTCTTTGGCTTAACAGTTGGCTTTGCAAGTGACTCAATTGGTTCAACCTTGGGTGCAACCGCTGCCTTTCTTGTTGGTAGAACGGTCAGTACTGCAATAGACCATTACTTCAACTGATGTGTTCTGTCTGGGTCCCTATTTTGGAAAATCAGCTTTGGTCTTGTGCAACTGTAGATATTTGAACAGCATGGAAGAAGTCCAGCATTGTTGTTAGCCTAGTGCAACACACAGTTAGTCTAAGGTTCATGTTCAATGACACTAATTCAGTTAGGAGAGTCTTCAGGGTTTTACATCCTTTTTCTGAATTTGATGGCATCTGCACTTAACCCTAGATTTGCATCTATACTTCTGCTGTATTCCATTCTGGGTAATGTGCACCTGCAGTTTGGTGGATTTCTAAAACCCGATGGGATCTGAATGTAATATGATCTGTAGGTTGGAAGGTCATATGTAACTTCAAAGCTGAAGGACTATCCACAGTTTCGAGCCATAGCTATTGCTGTTCGGAAGTCAGGATTTAAGGTCTGTTTGTCCCATGCCCCTGGTACAGCTCATGGTCCTTGCAGTTGGATAAATACAAGATTGTCATGCACTGGAGTCCAGTGGAAGCAGATTAGACATAGAACAAGTTGCAAATACCTGTAGCAACATGGCTTTAAGCTCAGGATAGCAAAAGCATGGACAAAAGACTCAAAATTGTTGCCATGATCTTACTGACAGGACAGACAAAATAACTATCCTGAGGCAGGGACCCTCTCAAGTTAGACTGCTAAACATTTGCAACCTGCAAATTGTGACCTGAGATGACTCATTTTTTAAGATGTGCTTATTTGTGCTTGTGTTGTACGCAGATTGTATTGCTGCTGCGACTTGTGCCTCTACTGCCATTCAATGTGATGAACTATTTGCTCTCTGTCACACCCATCAGCACCACGAACTACATTTTTGCATCTTGGATTGGAATGATGGTAAGGTTTGCATTTTTTTGTGTCAAGTAGTAGCTTGAGGCTGCATTTTCATCAAAAAACTTATATGGACAGTTTTTTGCATGCCATATTTGTGACTAGTGGTTTATTGCCAATCTTCCTTCTCAAACAATGTTTTTTTTTTGTGGGGTTGCAGCCTGTTACATTGACTTTTGTGTATGTGGGAACAACGATAAAGGATATTGCAGATATAAGCCATAGTGGCAGGCACTTCACTCGTGCTCGTCTTGTAAGTTTATCATTGCAACTTTGACTACATTATAATGTTACCATGGTTGACCTGCAACTGCCTTTTGTTATGGTTCCCTAGCTCCAGTGTCTCAGTCTTGGAAATTTTTTGAACAATCTGAAAGAAAGTGCACTGGAAAGTCTAACAAGCAATGCATTTCTGATAGCCCCATGTGCATGATGGAATTTATTTGTGGGTCATGTTACAGATAATGGTGTCAGTGGGCTTGCTCATCACAAGTAAGTTCTCATGCTGCATCTCCTACTTATAGATGGATGGAGCATCTAGAGAAAACACTAGTGTGAGGTGGTCTGGTGGGGTTTCATCAGTTCTGTTGCATCAAAGGAGTTGTTGGCCTCCCATTGTCCTTTAGATATGTTACTTTTCAATACAGCCTGTAGGATGCCAACACAGAACAGTCCAGAATTTTGTTCTTATTTGTGTAATGAAGGATTCTTCTCCAAACTGCAATACTGTACCCAGTTCTTGTATGATGGATGAATGCCTGAGTATAATATAAGCAATGTTGGACACATTTCAAAGAGGTGATTTGGAACCAGACAGATCCAGAACTGAGGAGAGTGTCATGTGGTTTTCTGGCAGTTGTGGTTGGGATACTAGTGACAAGAATAGCAAAAGATGCACTGCGCCGTGCAATGGATGAAGATGAGGCAAAGTCAGACACTGCTGTAAATTCCTCAACTGAACCACCTGCAACAACAGATCCAAGTTTGGAGCTGCATCAGCCACTCATTGTTAGGATTGAATCCTCTGCTGACGGTTTGGATGTGGCAGTCAATGCTGCAAATGGGCAATTGCCAGCTGGACATGAAAAGGTCTGAAAATCACAGGGTAACATTGACCATACTGAATCCAATTGAATGGTATGCCACAATGGGCTTGTGTACGGATAAGCTGCAGCTAGATCAAGGTCTTGTAATGATCTTGGGATTTAGGCTGGCTGGGTTGGCTGTCCTTGATGATGGCTCATTGCAGGCAAAGACAAAAATTATCCATGTATGTAGTGAAATTGATGTCATTTATTGGCATGGGAAGTCCCAACACTTTTTTCCGGTGGTTAGAGCAGGTTGCTATTTTTTGTGTGCCGTTGCAAGGTACTCACTCAATGCTTCCACATTTACTAGCAACACTGTTACAGTAGTATCTGAAATTTCGATCTGTTAGAGAAGATCAGTCTTTGTCATAAATACTGCCATTGGCCACACTGATAAGTTTTGGTCGACTGCCAAGTCTGATTTGAGTCACTGCTAGTGTGGGTGACAAGAATATGGATTGAGAGTGAGAGATGGAAAGCTAGAGCCAACAGTGATGAATTTATCAACAGCTTGGACTCTTTACAGTTAAAAGAGCAGCTGAATAGATACTTGCACACTGCAGTTCTGGGCAACCTCCTGGCCTACCTGTTCTAAGAGTAGTGAGGATGTGTATTGATCAACTATTTGTGCTGCTACCTACGTTTATTTAACATGTTTCTGGGAACTCTACAGTGATCTCCTTCGAGTAGTTGCAACCCTCACTGCTCAATAGTCTTCTCATGGTCAGTAGCTTGATCTCTGTCTTCTTACTGCAGTCACACATGAGCTCTCCTACTGGCTCAAATGTATTTCACAGTTTAGTCCTGACTAACTGTGCCAACAGAGGTTCCCTCCCATCCTGTATCAATCATGAGGTTATGGAAGCAAGAAGGTGCTGCTGCTCAGCAGACAACAGTATTGTCTAAAGAACACGAGCTGTTCAAATGTTGGGCTACTACAGAAATAGGAAAGAAACTGGGAAAGAAATAGGTGGTAGGACACCTCTGCAAGTTCAATGCACCAGCAGAGTGTTATACAAGTGGCACTAGACAAACTCAAGTCAAATCTCGATGGCTGATGTTTCTCTTTAACCATATTCATAGCCACACACATAACAATCATGAGGCCAAAGAGAGACATACCAAGCTGGGAGGAAAAATTTAAGTCAAATTGAGCCGAATCTCAATAGCAAGAGGGAGCCATGCTTGCACCAAATCTCAGAGATTCAAGCATTGAGTCTCTACTTTTATGATTTCAATGGAAAAGAAGTCACGGAGGAGGATAAGAATCCAGAAAGGCAGTTAGAATGAAAAAGAAGTGGTTACAGCTACAGTGAATTGTAAAGCACCAATTAAATAAAGATAGTCTCTGATACAGCAGCACCTATCTCAGCAAGAATCAGCTACATGGCAAACAGACTGCACTATGGTTTCTCCATCTGCAGAAAAAGTACTGACCTGTGACAGACTGCTGAAGCACATTATACACATTCAATTTTGTTGCCAATGGTGCAACAATGACTGCAACACCCTCTGATCTTTCCAGTGAACATCATAAAATTCTCTTCTAGATTATTTGATAATTGCATGTCTTGAGAAAGGAAGTCATGTACAGAGCAGGTTCAAAATGGCAAAATTTGGTTGTCAGCAGAAAAAATTTCCTCAGCCCAGTGTTGAGGGCCCTGTGCAGCAATCGGTAAGAAGCCTTTGCCTGGTATGCACATAAGCAATGGCTCTAGAGATGCTCAGGGGAGAGGTACCTCATTGAGCTCCATGGAGTGTTCAGATCGGCAATCAAAATGCCCTCCAATAATCTCAGCTTCCCTTGCAATCTGGACGTCTGAGGCCCAAATGTGTTGTACCAGCACCTTGACACAAAAGCGTGGCACCAATGCTATAATCACAGTAAGGAGGAGACTCAACCAAGAACGGGCATCCCCAGCAATGTGATAAACAACCCTGCACCAATCCCCACCATCTTAGGGATCATTCTGAAACTCAATTAAAACTTCACCATCACTTAACTGAGAATATGCCAACCACTGCCACCACCTGAAGACATGTCTTCTCAACATTTTCCTGCTGTCATCAAGGAATGCTATTCTGAAGAGAATAATACAAACTCCATGAGACTGGCAGGTCTTCATGAACTTCCATGGGTTAAATTCAGATGTCCCATGTGCAAAGTCAAACTCAACATTCAACTTCATATATGGACCATTCTTACATGAAGAACCAAATAAAAAGAAGCAAAGAAGGCATTGTTCCTGCCCCACTACACTTTCTTGAATGTTGAGGGACTGACAAAGAACTTACCAATAGTGAGGCAGGAGATCATCTGAGAATGATAGCGAGTCCATGATTATCTGGCAGACAAATGTGGCAATAACCGAGCCCCAAACTGCAACATGTGTCACCCAGTTCCAACGCAAAATATCCATCGCTAGATTGACATTGACCAACACTACCACTGCTATTAGCCAGAGGCAGCCTAGACCATAGAGGTCAATATCAGTGGCATTATACACAAAATAAGGGACATAGAATATGACTAAGCTTTGCCAGAGAGTGTCAAGCATGGTGGCCCAGAACAGTGTTTGATTGTAGGCTTCCTCGCGTTGACCTGATCCATAAAGTTGTGGGTAGTTTAGTAATGTCCTATGGCTCAAGTCTTTATCTAAAATCCCTGTCACAATTGTTGGGACAGAGGTGTACAGAAGAGAATAGAAGACTAAGTTCCAATCTGTTAGGGCTGTTTGTGGAGAAAATGCTGTATAAAATATGAACCTGCACAAAAGAGAAACCTACATTAGATTTTAGGCAGTTGGCAACCTCTCTCAGCTCATTGAGTATTTCCGAAGGCATGGAGTGAGATTCTCCACTTCAGAATGCAATGGGAGTAGGGGATTCAGAACTCACCAGAATAGAATCATGACAAACACTGCATTACGATAAAAGTTGTAAAGAACCATATAACCTAGTCGTTGATAGTTCCAGTGACCATGTACTAAAAGTAAACGGCTCAAAAACCGAAACCGCCCCATTGCAAAATCCGATGCCATCACTGCTTGTCGCCCTTCTTGTCCACTAATGCCCACACCAACATCAGCCATTTGGATCATTGACACATCATTTGCTCCTGCATCCATTCCATTCAGCACTTTTCAGGTGAGTGGAAGAAGGGCTTGAAGCCCACATGATATCATGACATCAAAGTAAGCACTGGCTCATATGCAAAAGCAAGCCCTCAAGAAGGTGGGGAGCTTACCATCACCAACAGCCAAGGTCATCTCCTTGGCTTTCCGTTTAACAAGGGAGACAATGCCTGCTTTTTGCAGGGGTGCAACTCGACAGCAAACAACCACTTTACACGCTGTTGCTAATTCATAGAGCTGCCAATTGACACCAGACACAATTGAATGTAAATGATTCATCTCACTCTTGAATGTGCATATCAGAACATGATTAAGTTCAAGCCTCCTTTAACACACCTATGACAGTGTGATGTCATACACCTACACCTGCTAGATGTGTTCAAGACATATGTACTCAAAATTGCACCTGCACACAAGAACAGCAAGACAATGCACTATAAGCATGCCCACAAAGACAATTGTATGAGAAGTGAGTACTTACATCCTGTTCCAACTCTTCTGATAAAGCATGAACAAGGCTGTTGCCATCAATGATAAGTGCTAAGGGTTGCTGGTCTCTCCTTCTTCTTTGAGTGACCCCACTTTCCACTGTTCTTTTATCTGCACTCGTTGTACTGCCTGCAGAATACCAAGTCGATTCTGCCATCGACATTGTGATTCCATTTGAGACATCTTCACTATTAAAACTCCGACCTCCTAGACTGTTTTGTCTTCTGAAGGAAAATCTACTTTCCTTCTGGGTAGACATAATTCCATGCATTGCCTTGGCATTCATTATTGCCTCCTGGCAACCTACTCTTGAGTTCTCATTGATGATGATCTGTTGCATGTCCCGTGTGAGCAGGAGACATGAGAATCCAATGCTGATGGCTGTCTCCTGCTTGTCCCCTGTCAATACCCATACCTTAATACCTGCCTTTCTGAGCAATGCTATTGTCTCTGGCACTCCTTGCTGCTGTGCCAACACACAAAAGAGAAAGTCATTAAGCCTAGAGACCATGCTCCTGAGTCTCTGCCTTTGTAGCATTACAGCCATGACCTTGATGTTAATGAGGACAGAGTCAGAACTGCAAGATGAAAGGAGAGTTGTATACTGAAGCAACATGAGGTGAGTGCAGGGACAAACACCCTCACAGAACAATGTTCACTGGTAACATATGAGATTGCACTCAAGTTAAACTTAGAGACAAAAAGCTATCAGAAGATCCCTGGAGGTAGAAAGTGATATACATATTCTCTATAAATTCCAACATTACCTGAAGCTTGTCCTCAATTCCAGTAGACCCAAGAAGAGTAAGATTGTTTTCCACAAGAGCTGCTGTGTTCCGTAGCATTGCCACTCTATCACTCAGAGCTGTGCTAGCCTTTGCATAGTGGAAATGCCATTCCTCCACCTGCAAATGGAAAAGCTAAGGTTAAGCATCTGTTCTGACGATGTAGAAATCCAATCACCTCCTGCTTGTTAACTTTGAAATTGCACTTCTACTGCTTAATCCTCAGTGCCATTGCATGATTGCATGCTGATTAGGTCGAAGTGACAAGATACACCTCTCTTTGAGTGAGTGTTTTTGAGGCTACAACAAGTGTCCGCAGCCCCTCCCTCGCATAATTGTCAAGATGACCAAGTGTTCGCAGAACTACTTCTGCACGGTGTTTTTCTTCCACCAAAGAGTCACCATGGACTGCAGACTTCACAGACTGGGGAGCTTCAGTCACAGTGGCCACAATGTCCATAACTGAAGTATCAGCACCCTTCACAAGCAACTTGATAGTCCTGTCAGGGCACTCAACCACAACTGACATTCGCTTCCGAACACTGTCAAACTCATGTATACCCAACACTTCATACCTGTTCAATCATCACATTACACTTAAAACTCAGCACTGAGCACCAGGATACTTTTCAATCATTTTGCTATATCAAACTGCAAACAAATTTGAGTCAGTGTAACATATGTGCTTCACACACATACCTTTGAATCTCACCCAAGACATTGATGACAATGCTGGATGATGTACGCTCTACAAGGCTATATCCATAAGCTGCAGCTGCTGACACTAATGCTTGTTCATCTGGAGACTCCCCTTGATACTCCACAGATCCCACACCTTCCTCAGTGTTGGCCGCATGCATTTCAAGCTGACCTGTGGCTGATACTTTGACCCTTGTTGGCACAATTGTGTTGCATGCTGCCAAGACCAACATGTACTCATGTGCCACTTTCCTTCCAATTGTGTGCAAAGGACTTTGAAGAAGTCGTACAAGCTTTGGGTCAACTTTAGATATGACTTTTGGCCTCCATGCTTCTGTGCCAGCTAGCCCTGTAAGTTCATCCAGTACATATAGATGTGTCAGCATCACAACCTGTGCCTTTAGCTTCCTCGTTCCTGTTACCAAAGGCCTTCCTGCTTTCCTGGAATTGAACTTTATGAGGAGAACATTCTCTGATATGCAACAATTAAACTTGAGAAAGATAATGTTGGTATGAATATGCACACAAACCTTCGATTTGATGGGAGTTCTCAGGCCTGGTAGAGGCTTCGGCATTTCCAGCATCAGGGTCTACTGAAGCATCAGAGTAATCAATTCCATCTATGCTTGCAGTATGGAACTCCATTTTATTCTCTGTCAAGGTCCCTGTTTTGTCAGAGAATAGGTACTTAATTTGACCTAAATCCTCATTAATGTTCAAAGCTCGGCACTGGAATCGTGTATCAGACCCAGGGTGATACATCTGCATGTCCCGGATCATGAAGTAAGATTGGCCAAGGCGGACTGCTTCCATGGAGATGTACAAAGAGATTGGGATCATAATCTGGAAAATGATAATGCAGCTCAAGAAACCAATAATGGCCTCCCCAGCTACACTTGTATACATGTAGTCACCTGTGCGCTTGTAGAACTGGATAATAGGGAGCCATGGCAAATGTGTCTGAACCCATAGGCCCATTCCAAAGCCACCCACCAAACAAATTACTATCAAGAAGACGATTAGCCAGCCTGTCTCTCTGTTCATGTACTGTTCCAGTCTGCTTCTTTTCGACTGTGCTCCTGAGCTATTTAGCATTGCTTTAGTTTCCCGACCTGCATATACAACCACTCCAACTACCCATGAAGTATTTTTCACTTCACAGCCCCGAAGAATGATGTTGTTGGGTCCAAGTGGAACTTGCTCTCCATTTAATTCCATATAGGCGGTAAACTCATAGATGTTTCTATTTGGTAGCTCACATGTAAGAGATCCAGAAATAGGACCTGACTCTGGATGCTTGTCTGCCGTCTCTTGTCTTGCATATCGACTCTTGAGATTTGATTCCCCATCAAGATTGAGGGTCTCAACATATGCCACACCTGATGGGTCACTAGTCCCTAGTAAAACCATATCACATGGAACACTTTCATTTGCAAGAAGCTTCACCATCTCTCCAACCTGGATACGATCCCATTTCTTCGGCTTGTAGTGGCCCTCCTGGAGCACTAAAGACATCCGCATGTTTTCCACTCTGTCTGATCGATGGCGGCCCCAGTCCTCATAGCCATCCTTTATTGCAGTCAGGACTAGAACAAACACAAGGGGGAAGAGTGATGCTGTTCTGCCAAATACTGCAAGTGCTGGAATCTGGTTCAGTATCACAATGACAAGGAAGTAAATGTAGGCAAACCGATGGAACTGCTCAAAGAGATTTCGAGGAAGAAAGGTGAGCAGGGAGTACTTGCTGGTGTGCACCCTGTTACCTGCCATTTCGTATTTCTCATTAGTTCGGACAGGGTTGTTTATGTACACAATCCTTGACTGAGGATCCTCTTTCTTGCTAGACATTGAGCTGCCAGTGCACATATCCTGGTTAGGTACATTAGAGTCAAATGCGAGGTGCTGCACAGATCCCACACTGCTTGGAGGTGCAGGAGGAGCTGTTGTTTCATTTTCATGGGTCTTCACTGAGCCTTTGAACCTTGAAAAATCAAAAAATGACTGCTTGTGCTTCCCTTGTTGGGTCTTGGCAGGGACACCTTCATCTCCTGCTGCTTCAGGTTGTGGAGGCTGGTTAGAAAAGGATTCTAACTCTGGATTTGATACATCAGGTTCTAACTCAGAGGTTTCATACGCAGACTGATCAAATGAGATCTTTGATTGTGATTCAGTGGATGAAATGCTGCAGTCATGCCCAAGTGAAGGATGGGCTGACTGATAAGAGGGTTTTGAGAGATGGGAGAAAGCTAAAGTTTTGGCAGTTGTAACTGGGCTCAGAGTTCGGAAACCATGAGAAGAGCTTGTGCTGAGTGAATCCTTGTCAAGAGGAACCTGTGTGAAGCAGCTTTGTCTATTGGCGATGGGGGATGTGGGACTGGTGATATCCGGTGACGGAATTGAGCGTGGTAAAGGGATGAGGAGCGGCTTGGCATTAGTCATTGTCTCTCTAGAACATGTCCCCCCTCCCCCTACCAATATTTGGAACCACTAGAGGCCTTGCAAAGATGGAACAAGAAACAGTTCCTTGATGTCAATCCTTGAGTGAAAACATAATGAAACAAGACTCAAAGTGCATGGCAGTGATGGCGTCTGATGCACCATTTCAAGACCATTCTCCATCATCATGCTTCCAAGTTCTTTGCCATTACTCTCCATTTCACCATCCCACCACTATCCATTTCCCAATTGGATTGAGCTCCCTTGAATACTCCCTTGCAAACACATGGCACCTACAGGCTGAGCTTTGGCACAGTGCACTCAGAATCCTTCACCCTCGCTTCCTCCTCTGTGCATGATATATTCATTCAACCTGATCCAACTTCTGAAACCAATGCTCCTTCACTGCTACAATATAATCTTTCCTCGATGAATTTGCAGGATTTGCTAAATGCAGCACCCGAATTGTATTGCGTGAGACTACTGTCAATTTTTCTTTGACCAGAAAAAGCAAGAAAGCTAACCTTGATGCTGTTGCATTAGGGTTCTTCGTTCCCAGCTACCGTCGTAGTTGCGTGCATAGGTAGATCAAGGCATTGTGCACTCTTTGGTTGGAGCCTTTCATTGCAGACCTAGTGGAAATGCTATCCAACGCAGTATGCTCTCTCTCTCTCTCTCTCGTCAACTACTTCAAAACTCGAGATCCAAAAGGAAAAAAGAAAACGGAGAAAAACCCGACAACAACACACACACACAGCAGCTGCACGTACCAAACAAATGAGGACGACCTATCTCCTCACCTCCACGGCTGCAACTAGAACAACGACGCGAGCAGAAACAAGGCCCCAACAGAATGGCAGAAACCCGGAAGGCGACGAAAACCACACCAGACCTACTAATAGTTCTTTTTTTTCTTTTTCTTCTTCTTCTTCTTCTTCTTCGCTCGACTCCTCCACAGCAGCATTCATCAGAGAGATAATAGGCTCCAAAAGACAAACAAAAAAGCGCAAAACACACGCCGGAGCCGGGAGAAAGCACACAAGCACCTCAGAAGCTGCTAAAACTGCAAATGCTGGAGGTAGAATCCAAAGAGATCGGAAAACGGATCCAAGTTCTCTGTTCTCTTCCTCCCTCCCTACCTTCCCGGCCGGCTCCCCGCCGAGCTGCGGCCTCTCCAAATCCGCAAATACTTGCTCAAAATGCAACCAAAGTTGTGAAGGGAGACATCAATAGAAAGAGTGAGAAACACGTTTGCAGAATCCCAGGAGATCCGCAACCAAGCCAGACAGCAATGTTGTCAGTCAGGTGCACTTTTTTCTGTCGCCATTCCAGTCCGCGCGCGCGCGCGCGTTTTGATGCAGTGCACGCTCGCTCGCTCGCTCGCTCGTCGTCGTCGTCGCCTCGGCGCTGCTGGACAAAAGCTCTCTTGGCCGCCATCGCCGCAAACGCCAGCACCCGGTCGCCGGTGGTGACTGAGCGGGCAATTGCGCCGAGCGTCCGATGGTCCGTTGTAAGACGAAGTTCAACAGGACTCAAGAGGGGTAAAAACTAAAAACGTAAAAATGATTAGCCAAAAGTGGCGATCATCCATAGGAACATGTAAAACAAGTGGTGATCGTTCTAGGAAGATGTAGAAAAAGAGGTGATCATCCATAAAGCCAAATTTGGCTATAAGCCATATATGAAGTACATAACTATAATCATCCTTCTATTTTTCTGGCTACACACTGAGAACCAAATATAGAAATATGGCGATTCTTACTTATGTTTTTTTTCCCCTCACGTCTTGCGATTGAAAAGCTCTAAAATCACTTCATTTTCGATTTTTTAAAATTTTGCCAATTAAAAAATAGAGCCGCTAATAATGTATGTTTAACCCTGTTTCCTCTTGGGACAATAAACTGGGGTTATTGCTGTTCAGTCCTAAAAAGTTCCACATGGGTTACACTTTGGAACCTGCACTGGTGAAACCTGTGACTATCTGACACGTTGATCCTAACCCCAGTTACCAATTGACAGAATGGCATCTCACCTTACCCCGGGTCCATAGTGTTCCAAGGCGTAAGTGCAGGGTAACACCCTAGGGCTGGGCAGTTCCCAAAATAATGCCCCCCTGCCTGCCCCTCCAAAGGCCGAGGGCTTTTGGCAACACCCCAGCCCGAGAGGTTCTTGCCCAGCATAAAAATCAACAACTTCGGTACTCCTCTAGTTACTCACCATGCATCATAACCTCTTCCTTTTCTTTTTGTCTCATGTACCTTCATCTGGATGGACAGAAGTAGGTTATGAGGTTTTTTGTTCCATTTCTCATCCATCTAGAAGCTAATTATGGGATTTTTTCATCCACAGACAGAATGGTTATTAGCATCACTCTTGAACCTCTACACATGTCTGGTAACCTGCACATGCTCTCACAGGTTCCCTAGTTACAGTGTGTAGGGCCGTTGGTGTCGTATGGACCTAGCATGCTATGGTGGTAGGTAAAAGCTCTAGGCCACAGGCTTTAAGGGCCTGAGTGAGGCAGCCAAGGGTTCTACTTATGCATTAAAAAAAACTTGTAGAAATGTAATTTTTTTTTTGGAACCTTGATACACTATGATACCAAGAAAAATAAATATAAATAAATAAATAAATAAATAAGAGTTTCAAAAGACGTAATGCCCATAGTAGCAGGTATTCCGAGCAATAAATTTTTTTGAAACACCTGCAAAGGAAAAAGGGGGGTGAGTGTCTTTATTGTTGAGGCAGAAATATTAATTAATAAAGGTAAGACATTCACCCTCCCATTCATTAATAATTTTTTGACTAGAAAAATTATTTCTACCAGTTCTTGGCAAAAAGATTATGTTTGCCAAACTTAGCAACTCCTTACATATACAAAATACATTAAGGACCCCACCACCCCTGGCCACCAAATCAACAGGAAGGAAGGAAGGAAGGAAGGAGGGTTCCCTTTCCAAAAAAGTCCAGTTGGGATTTGGTGGACTATGAACAACAACCCCAATTAGTTAGTTCTCAAGACCCCTTTTTTTGTCCACGGCAAAAGCACTACCAGAAATTTCATAGTGTATTTGGAGCGCATGTTTAAAACGTAAGATTCATTTGGTGGCTACCCCATGGGAGCACTGAGGGGGGGAAGAGGGTTTAGTAAAATGCAAGCATCACTTCGCATGAGGGGGGGGGAAGAGGGTTTAGTAAAATGCAAGCATCACTTCACACGTTACAAAATGTGAGTGTAGTTCATTGATCTTTGTTTATCATACAAACGAATTCACACTACTTTTCAACTAATCCTCACTTATTAAGATTATTGAATTCAATCAAAATCCGGTGAACTCACTTGACATACAAGGACACCTTTTGTTGTAGGATCAGCTGCTGATCAGGACCTTAAGTGGTCCCTTATTATTTTGATAACAACCCTTGATCTTGGGTCTTACATACCACATTCACTACTTAAAGTGCGTTCACACTAATGTTAAGTGTTAAGTGAAAATCTAGGTGACACCCAATGTTAAAAATGGGTGATTGATTGTATACTATTAAATGAATTTAACTTAATAGAAAATCTTCATGGTAAATATGTTTAGGTCCTAAATGACTATAGCTTGGTGTTAGGGGGGCTTTAATACTAGAGTCCTTAACATCAAGTGTGAATGCACCTTAAAGTAACTTCGTTCACAATACTTCTTGGAAGCCCTTTTTTGTGTCCCATTTAGTAAGTGGGAACATGGATGGAACCAGCACGCACTCTCACACTTGTATCAAACTGCAAACAACTTTTGAAAACAAGAAGTGTTGGCGGGTAAAAAAATTTATAACCGCCTATCCCGGGTATTTGAAACCAATCGGCCGTCTGTTTGTTCTGGTTATTTCAAAAAGCCTCACAGAATCAATCGCTGGGTTTCATGCAAGAATGGGTATTTGAAAGACACCAGAAATCACAAAAAGCCTCAACGAACCACTGGCATTTCATGAAAGAACCTATGGTTAGCCGGGGCGGTTATTTGACTCCTTTTTTTCTTATTAAGTTTTCCAAAAAAAATTGAGAACCGTAGGCATACAACAGAGCAGGGTATTTGATTTTTTGATAACCATGGTCATGTGTCGGAATCAAGTATTTGATTCTTTGACCCTAAGAACCACCCTGATACCTGATGGGGGAGTTTGATGCAGTTTCCAATAACCGGCCAGCACTGATAAAAGCACCACCCAAACCACTGTCAAAAAACCAGTATTTGATTATTTTAATAACCTTCTGTTCCAGTTTTCTGATTTATAAAAATTAAAAAAATCAAAGGAACCACCAGTTCCAGTTTTTAATTTTGAGAACAGAATTAATTATTAAAGCACCTCCCAGTTCCTGTTATTTCAAAACAATAAAAAAAACCTGCAATTTTCATGAAATAACTGGCAAAGAACAATGGGTTCCTTGGCGGTTCTTTCATTTTATTTCTATTTTTTTAGGATGGCAATTTCTATAGTGGAACCGCCGGGTACATGATTTTTGAGAACCGTGGTCACAAAATTAAAGAACCGTTCTGATAACCGGTTAGGGTTTGATGCCATTTCTGATACCCCGCTAGGTATAAACATTCCCTTCCTCGGACTAAATCAGGGTCTGAGAGTCCAAATGTGAAATTTCCCAGTTTAAATATAGCCCCTTTGTTAGAGGCCTCCCTCCAAAGTATCAAGGTAAAAGTGTGGGCTCTTGGGAACATCTCTGGGAACATCTCTTTTCTATTTCTCGTTTTTATTCATCATCAACTTCAACTGGGGTAGTCAATTTTGAAAATAAAATAAAATTATTAGTGACATATGATATGGTTCCATTGGGTTTAAGTTGTAGGGGAGGTTGTAGTTGAGGGCACCGAGGGTGTTCCCAAACTTCAGGAGAACGCATGAATGTAAGAACCTCCCCTTACAGAAAAACAACTCTCTTTTTATTTCCTGCCTGCTTTCTCATTTCATAGAAAAGAAATATTTCGATGGGAACATGAAAACATATAAAATTGAGGGAGATCCCTCAAAATACACACAGAAATAATAAAAAGGGAATTGTTTATGTTGTTCACTCATATTTTGGTTGGAAGGTTCAAAACAACATTAGGTGGGTACGAAGTTGGAGCCCTAGTGTATCAAGTGACATTGGTCTTGGGTATCAAAGGAGAAAAACCCTATATATAAAAAAAGAAAAACAAGGGCAGGAACCCATCAATCAAATGTACAAGGCAAAAGAGAGAAGGAGTAGACACAACTCAAATAAAAAATGAAAGCAAACAATCAACAAGAAAAAGGAAAAAACTCTATGCAAATAGGACCCATGGCTACGAAATGACAATCCACGATAACAAAAAAGACCTAAAACAAGAAAAGTTGTCATTTGTCACAAATTGGCTAATGTCAGAGGTGCACTAGTTATGATGTGTGGAAGGGATGAAAAACTTCAACCAAATGTAGCAGCCCGCTAAAGAATTGTTCTAGCTTGTGCACCTTGCAAGGCTATGGACACACGTTATTGATAGTGACAAATAAACATCAAGGGGACTAAAAAATACTGCTAATGATGCACGATAGTGGTCTATGCACAAGTGATCAAAAATGAATCAAAGCAAAAATGAAGACACCCATATGTCTCAATGGCAAGGGGAATGAAATCATTGTTTAGTGTTCATTCGGCATAAGATCTTGTTTTCTCCTGAGCAGCCATCATCGTTGCATGTGTTGTTGTCATCGATGATCGTTGCATCATATTTGTGCAAGTTGGGTCAACAATGACAACATCCATCAAAATTCAAAAATCATTTCTAGTGATAAGAATATCCACTCATCATCAAGTGTGGCGAAAGAAAAAGTGGGAGACCTCCTTTTGAACATGTGTTTCATTCTCTAAAACAATAGCTACAATAGTGTCACAAAGTGTCTTGTGGGCTGCTACACATTCATTCTCGCAAGGGTGTTGAAACAAATGGGTACCTAAATTGTTAATGGTATGACCACACCAATACTGCGAAAGGTGGACAACTTATAGGATGTGGCAAGTTAATATGGGTACATAGTGCTGTAAAAAAATGGGTTGATGATAAACAAAATGTTGGTGTGGTAGGATGAATTAATAACCAAACACTTACCCTTGGACCCACACATGAGTAAAAATGACGTGGTTGCACAATATTTTTAAAAATGTATATTAGAAGTAAGCAAACTCCTATTTGTGTAAACAATCTGCTAAAGAAGCTTATACCTAGGGATAAAACTAAACCACTAAGCTCTCCAAAGGTGGGACCTAAAAATGAACAACTTGGGGTGACATAGTTCGGACATCTTGTAATGTTATCTAGAATGAGGAAGTGTCAGTCTCAACATGTGTTATTACATCTAAAAGAATATGGCGATCATCTTGTTATAAACACTTGTCATAAACAAGTGACAAGTGCAAAAACAATCAATGTCCAACACCCCAAGAATGTGAAGGCAGTAGTTCGAACCATAAAAAATAGGCTAAGTTCATCCAAAAAAGTAGGATGAATGACCTAATGACGAACTAAATGACAGATAGAACCACCAAAAAATCCCACACCAAATAATTTTTCCATCGTAGTTATGGTATGAATATTGAATTCAACATAATGTTGCAAAATACCTAAAGATGGGAACATTGTACAAAGCAAGTAGCCCAAGCATTGGGCGTAACACAACAAAACACTACTACCAAAGTGGGGTGTAATTTACTAGTTTAAATCACTATGGGACCTTAAAAGTGAAATAACTTCATTGCATTTTACTGATTTCACTTAATGAAAGTTATTTCACTATAATATCATTATGTAGACATCATGTTTCATTACTAGTTAACATAATTCATTATTACAATTTACTATATCAAATAGGTTTATTTCTATGTTTTTAAAAATATTTTATCTATGCTAGTTTATGATATACCGTATATTATTTTTAATTGATTTAGTTATTCTAACTTATATTTTATGTTATTATAGGCTATTATAAATTATTGTACCCTAAATTATTATATGTTATTTTACTTTAAAATATCTTAACTAGTTTATTATAAACTTTTAAATTATTTAAAATTAAATTATTCAACTAACTATAGGCTATACTTTAAGTTATTTTATTTTAAATTAATATATGTTATTTCAAGTTATACTTTAAATTATTCAAGGTCATTCTACTTTATGTTATTATAAATTATTTCATCATAATCAAATTAACTTTAAAATAATCTAAAACAAAATATAATGACCTAAGGTAAAAATAACTTAGAATATAAAATAATAACCTATGAAAAATAATTTTAAGTACCCTACAATATAATAACTACCAATAGTTTATGATATTATAACATAGAATATCAAACAATAATTTATAATACAATAATCACCAATAGTTGTAATATAACATATAATAACCAACAATAACTTATAATACAATAACCATTAATAACCATTAATAACATAGCCATCAATAACCACCAATAAAATAACCACCAATGGCTTACAATGGAATAATCATTAACAACCATTAAGAGAATAGCCACCAATAGCCATTAATAGATTAATCACGAATAACCATTAATAGAATAACCATCAATAGTCATTAATAGATTAATCACGAATAACCATTAATAGAATAACCACCAGTAGCCATTAATTGAATAGCCACTAATAGCCATTAATATAATAACCACCAATAGCCATTAATAGAATAACCGCCAATAACTATTAATAAAATAACCACTAAAAAACATTAATAGCCACAAATAAAATAGGTACCAATAACCATTAATAACCAACAATAACACTAATAAAAGAACAACCAATAGCCATTAATAGAATAATCGCCAATAACTATTAATAAAATAACCACTAAAAAACATTAATAGCCACAAATAGAATAGGTACCAATAGCCATTAATAACCAACAATAACACTAATAAAAGAACAACCAATAGCCATATATTATAATTGTTTAGGATTACCAAAAATAATCTAAGGTGAAATAATTTATAATTAACAAAAATAACTTAAGGTGAAATAATTTTTAATAGCCAAAAGTAATTTATAATAGCTACAAGTAGTCTAAATTGAAATAATTTACAATAGCCAAAAATAACATAAAATAGACCAAAAAAACTTACAATAATTGAAAATAGCCTAAGGTGAAATAAGTTAAAATAGCCAAAAATAATTTATAATAACTACAAGTAATCTAAATTGAAATAATCTATAAAAGCCAAAAAAACATAAAATAACCCAAAAAAAACTTATTATAGCTGAAAGTAACCTAAGGTGAAATAAGTTAAAATAACCAAAAGTAATTAAAGATAACCATAAATAGCCGTAAATAATGTAAGGTGAAATAATTTAAATTAATGAAAAATAATCATATAATAATTGAAAATATTTTAACATAGGTAATATTATTATATTAACAAAAAAAAATCCATTTATTAAACTCTCTTTTTTTAAAAGAATGGTCATTGAAATGTTATTGAATAATGATATTCAAAAAAAAATTTGTTCAAATGATTTTAAACTTTCAAAAGGAAATAAATGTAATTATCTGCATTATTGAATTTTTTTTAAAAGTAAATTCAAATCATTTCATTTGAACCAAATTTAAATAAGATATGAATTTTCAAATTTTAATTTTTTGTAATGTTTAAAATGAAGTATTTGATAAATAGAATGTAGTGTAACATATTATCACAACAAGTGGGGTGGCTTGATGGTAAAGATGTTTGCCCCCATTCCAAAGGTCAAGGGATCAGACCTCATGGGTGGTGTTGTGTGTGGTCAACAATCGTATGTTGACCGAATATTCTCCTATCGAATTCCTAAGTTATGTGCTTAGGTTGATTATGTGACCTACCTACTTAGGCTAGGTTTTTAACCTAACATAGGTAATGACATGTGTTAATAAATAATAGGCTTTAAAAATCATGAAATTATTAATAATATTTTATATTAAATAATTAAATTTTAATTAATTTCCATATTGGTTAGTTAATTAATTAGCAAGTGAATGGTTTGATAAATTTGTATTTCACTTGAGAATAAACTTATTTCACTAAGTACTAATGAAACAAATCATTGTATGTAACAACCAATCCTTATTCATTAGGGGGTTAAACAATTTCACTAAGTAAAAATGTCCAAATTCACTCAAAAATCTAGTGAAACCTAAAGTGAACTAGGACGCATTTCTTAGTAATGAAAGCATTGTAAAAGTCACCTAAGGCTCTGTAAGCATAAGGAAATTAAATATCGTCCCAAGATCCTTATGTAGAACCTCAGCCACAAATGATTCAACAAATGATGTGGATCTCATTGGTGCACCCAATCAAAAGTAAAAAAACCAAAAAAAAATGATATAAAGTGGTCCAATCCTTGAAGAAACTAAGCTACACACTTTGTTGGCAACATTAAAAACCCTAATGTTAATAACTCTTCATGCAATTGTTTTAACGTAGGAACCACATCTAATGTGGGACCTACTATATGTGTATCATTCGCCAAGGAAGGGAAAACATAAGTAAAATAGGTTGTTACTATAGGGCAAAGAACACAAAAGTGAACCAAAAGAAACAACATTCCACCCAATGGGTCCCCCTATTGTGTACCTACCTCTAACGAAATGACTATTAAATCCCCGTGTTAAAATATTTGAAAAAAATATAGTGGGGATGGGCATGCGTAGAATCATCAAACAAATGGGAAAAGTTGATCTAAAAAACCGGGCAAAGACTATAACTCCTGAAAAATGGCTAATTGTGACATCGAATTGAAGGTGTTACGGACATCCACTTGTAGCACCACCCCATTTGGGTGCAAATTTAACATCACTTGAATGTTGTGAACCATTGTCTCACACCCACACAAGTCGTTACACTAAACTGATGAAGATTAAATATTTCGTGATAATATCCTTGAACTAAATAATTAGAGTGTGGGCAACTAAACAATAAGTCACTTCATGGATTGTAATGGGATGTATGCCTTTAGACTACTTATCCAACACTAAGAGTCAAGTTGAAATGCAAAAAGCAAATGTGATATTGAAGGTGGAATATGACCTCCAGCAATGTGTTCATGTACCTCAAAAAAGAAGTCAAAACCACTCCCATAATCATATGGGACAAAACAGTTTCATAAAAGATCATACACCATACCCGAAGGGCCACCAAAAAAAAAACATGGTTAACGAACCAAGGAAGAAACCAATGCCTCCCAATTTAAAGTAATCAAAGGATTGACCAAACTAGTATGACTTCAAGTTCAAGATAGGTTTTGAATAACTAAACCTGCATTTAAATTCACAATTTTGATTATGTGTGGAATTAGAACCAAAATTAATCTAAGCTAATTTTTAAAATTAAAATAAGAGGTTTTTCATAAAAGTAAATAAGCACCCAACATTGGTACAAATTACAATTGTTTAAAGAAATATCCAATATTAGTATCAAGCTAGTATGAAATTTTCTTTGAAATCAATTACAAGTACTAGTTAATATATTAAAAAATCAATACCCACCCAACACTAGTTCACAACGTTGTTCACACCTTAAATATTAAATTTAAGATGTGAATATTAATTTGTCAAGAAAAATGTTTGGGATCATGTTGACAAATGCATCATGTTACTATGAATAAACAATAATTAAAAATATTGGATTTATTACCCATTGCAAGAAAATAACCAAAACAAGATACACCCCTAGTCCAAAATTGAAGGGTAAGCCAACAATTAAGCATTGGGCAAATGAACACCTACATTTGTACCAACAAAAAGTGAAAGGTATAATTAGCTCATGATGGATGAAGTTAGACTAAGTAGGTAGTGTAGATTAAGTTTTAGTCCAACTAGGTGCCATGTCCAACTAGGGTGTTAGATTAGCATATGCGATTCACCTTTAAATGTTTTTTTTCAAAATTTTTTTGTACTTCTAACCCCATTTGCTACCATCACCCACATCATTGCATTGATTTTGACTCATCTACAATCTCTAATTCATCTCATGTTTGTGACTACCATTGTTGTTTGTAGTCCATATGACGTTCCTCCTCATTGTCACCATTTCTTAATCTTCATCAACTCCACCCATTCATCATTGCTCTATTCCATTTGCCATCACAACTATGCCCACCATTATTTGAACATTCTAATGAGTTGCTCTTTAAATAGTTTTGAAATATTTGTTATTATGATGACCAAACTCTAACCTTCCAGGTTTTGATTTGGCTACCTCATGGTTAGTCCACTTGCCTTCTACCTTGTTGAATTTGATGCACATGTCCTATTGCCATTGCATGTTTTCTAACTCTTTGTTTGCTATTGCATACCAAGTTTCTTACTCCAAATCAAGTTTCCAAAACAAAGTATAACTAAATTGAATTTCTAAGCATAACAAAACATCATGTTCCAAATTGGGCTTCCACCATGACATTTCTCTAACAAAATGTTCAAAGTCTAATCACCACACTACAATAAGATTGCCACCTTTGTTACTCAAATGACCTGCTTCAAGCCCACCACCTCGTTAAAATAAAATGTTCCCATTTTATGAACACCATATTGTCCATGCTAACTTTTTGTAAAAACCTATTACTAAAAAGCTTGCTCCAAGTACAAGTCACATAAAAGGATGGAAGACAATCTCATGAACTAACAAAATATAAACTTTTCATTACTACAATTCATGGGTTTTCAAAAGGTTCAATTGATTGACAAATTTTTTTTGACTATTCAACCTATATATTTTGACTATGAGCTCGGGGCTTGAATGACATGTGTATTATTTACCAGTAAACTTGATTAAAATAACTTATTTGACTATATTTTTAATTGCACATCTAGTCAAGTTGGACAAAAAATATAAAAGCCAAGAAGACTACCTTGGTCACACAAGACAAGTTCAAATTGATTTGTCTAGATCGACAAGATAATATTTTCTACACATGTCCAAATGGGGTCCTTCTTGATTGGATTCTCTAGTCAAAATAACATTTTTATAATAATGTCTTTTTTTGGATTTTATTTTAAATATATTTAAAACCTACAATTCAATGCATTGTTGAAAAAAATGAATTTTATGTGCAATAAAGGTTTTAATCCTTTGACATTCTTAAGAAAATAAAAACACAAACCAACCCACAAATAACACAAGTCAAATTATTCAAGTAATTTATTGAAGTTATTTAACACCTTTCTCCATGTGATCTTAGCATAATCTAAAATATGGTTTCAAATTGTGGTATCAACAAATTGTAAACATAATCATTACATTCTATCCAAATAATCCAAAGTATTATATTTTTTAAAATGTTAAATTACAAAAACATGTTTATGATGTCATGGAAGCTTGGGTTCAAATAGGCATTGACTCCAATTGATGTTACTTCAAAAACCATCATTTGATAGATTGGTGACCATGTGACCTAAAATGAAGAATAAGGAAATAAAATAAAAAGATCAGAAGGACTACCTTAATCTAGCACTTAATGTGAATTATTGATCATTCGCCAATATGATGGTTATTTTTGCTCTAGGTAGTTGGTAATTAATTTGTTTTGCATTATGGTTGCACGTGCATATATTCATGGAAGTAGAGGAAATGTGGGCATTCGATATGTTTGTTTTGTTGGTAAGTTCACAAACAAGCTTATCATCTATTTTATTTACTCTTCATGACGAATCATGAAGCTTTGCCATTGATTGGTTTGATTTATTCTATGGTGGTGGGAAATTTTTTAAGTTCATATTATAAGGAACATATGTTTGTTCAAGCTAAGGGCCTTCGATTGTTTTCAAGAAAAAGTTAAGTGTTTTACTCAAGTTGTATGTTTTTGGGAGAATTTGTGAGCATTCAATTATGGTGTGCGTAATGAATTTTTATTTTGTGTGGTTGGGGAACAATGTCTTGTTGCAAAGAATTATTTTATTTCTTGGAATTATGTAATTCTATTGCACCATGAGGTTCAAAAGAAAATAAATAGGTTAAGAAGGAGGTTTTAGCAACTATTTCATGGAAAATGATGAAAAATATTAAGTGTTTCATGAGTTGTCTAAATCACATGTTTCAATTGTTTTTGGACATTGGGAATCTCTAAGGGAAATAACTAGGTTTCATATTTATGGAAGAGAGTACCTGCATTGTTATGGGGAGATCTAAAAGGAAAATGGGATATTTGGACAAATCTACGTTTGATGGGAAAGAAATTTGTGTGTAATTTGTTCCAAGTTGTGTTTTATTCCTTTGTCCAACTTTTAAAGTTGAATGTTGTTGCAAGAGTGAATACACCATTCACTATTTTTTTTTTTTATAGAATCAATGTTAGGGATGTGTTTTATGAAATATGAACTACCACAAAGAAGACCAGTGGGCTCTTGAATGAGAAATCATAATGTTCTAATTCCTTGAGGTCCATAGATCAAAATTGTCATATTATGTAAGTTGTTGGGAGATTAGGAAGATGATATAAAAGGGTTCACTTTTCTCAATAATCCTAATTACATTCTAGAATATTCAATATTTAACCATCTATCATTTAAATTTAGATCACGGTGTTGATATATAACACTTCCTTTTCTTTTAGATACAACCAATCTATGTATATGATATTGGCTTGATGCCATGTTTGTTAAGCATGATCACAATGCTAGAAGTAGTGTAGTTTGAATTCATCAACAATGTGCATGAAAAAGGGCATTGAACGGAAATGTCTTCACTAACAACACATTCACTACAACACACACCAAAACTTAAAACAAACAAATTGACTTATTAGGGCTCAGATGTGGTGCCCATTTTGGTTGAATGGGTTTGACGAATCTTTTCTACTAATAAATAGTTGACAAGCTTTGGTTAAAGTTATATGATTGAAAAGAAGACTTATCTTTCCACAGCCAAGTTGTTGGATCAAATATGAAATTTTAATTTTTCATATAAAACACAAAAGTCTTGTTAAATTGTCCTTGGTTATTTGATCAACATGTACCTTAATCGCCCATAAACCTATATTGTGCCTTTGGATTGTTCCACCCTTGATAAACACCAAGGTGGGTGATTTGGTTAACCATTTTACATTAACATTGACTTTCAAAGGGGATTAATCTATGAAAAGTTGTGCCATCTTAGTAAGGGAAGAAATTATTTTTAGTTTTAAACACATTAATGGGATCTATTCCTTCTATTTGAAAATTGAAACAAAAATTCCAACCCATTTTCTAATAAAAGATGAACATTCACCATTGCATCAAATTCTCATGCACTATGCAAGTTCATTAGAAAAAAAATTCCAACTATGTCCCTCGTGTTTACTTAATTTGAATCTAATACATGTTATTTTTTGAGACAAAAATTCATTGGTAATTTACATCTAACATATCTCCCATTTACAAAGACAACTTTAATGAATCTTTATTGCACATGCCTTTTCAATGTTGTACTAATTACCCAAGTACTCAATCGACCACCATGGGCTTCATATTAATGTTTGAGTCAATGAGTTCACAAGTGCCTATTTGTTGTGTCAAACCATCTTTTTGCATGTTATATTGATTTGATTCCAAATATTTGAACCTTTTGAATGTTTATGTGTGAATGCCCATGTTAAATTTGGGCCCAACTTTTGTTTTTTACTAAAAGAAAGATTTTTAGATGATATTTGAACAAGATCTATAGATTGGACTCCCTTTGTCTTAAGGCATAAAGAATCCATCTTGTTAATCAATTTGAAACAACTTCTTTCAGGTCAATGAAACTAAAGCCCCCTTACACATCAAGTTTCACACAACAATCATTCCAATTGATGCATGTTCTTATTGTGTGTTCTTTTATATACTAAAAGTAATTTCAAAACATGCCTTTGATGCATTTGCAAACTTGCCCCACACATAAACAAAAGACCACAATGGCAATAGTAAAACCCGATTAACAATGAGAATTTTCCTTGCAAGTGAAAGATCAATGATTATCCAATAGGTGAGTTTATTTTTCACTTTCATGATCAAAAGTTGATTGACATCATTCACCTCTATACTAAGGTTGAAAGGTGTTCCCAAAAAAATGGAAAGTTCATTTTCCTTTCATGCCCAAAACCACCAAAAAAAAACTAGCCATTCATGCTTTTGATGCTCATCATTGTGGTAATATGCAAGGCTCATACTCTAATTTATTTCAAGTCAAAAGGTGAAACCTACAAGCTAAATTGCTAGAGAATGTGAACCAACCTAAATTGAATTTCATTCATATTTAATAGCACTTGAGGTATTGTCTACATATTGAAATATTACCCATTGGGAGGACCTTGTTAGTATAATAACACCTTTAATGTTTCTTATTTGAATTTTATGTTTCATCATTTCATTGAAAACTTTCACCACCATTAAAAAAAGACAAGGAACCAAAAGGTAACATTGCTTAACAACACAAGCTATAGGAAAGGTTTGGGTATCAATACTCCATTTAGACTTGGGATCCTTTGAAATTTGATCCAAACTAAACAATTGTCACAAAGGGCACTTTGACTTTATATGAAATGGGCTCACTTGTTGACAACAAGCACATAAACTCCATCACATGTTGCACTATTAGGATTGGTATTTGTTGCATAACCATGGCAGGCTTGCATGATGTTGGATGAAGCTTGAGACCAAAGTTGCTTGCCTAAATCCAATGTTTTGTTGTGTCTAATTTTGTGTTCTTGAATGAGAACCAAATATAATGAAGGAAAAAAAGTTGAATATAAAGTTTAAATTTGTCCACATGCCTTGGTGGGGTCATTAAGACTTCGTCAATTAAACATAATAAGGTCCCAGTTCATGATTGAGTGCTTTTATTCAAGTTAGTATAACTTTTCTCACACTTTATGTTGCATCTTTACTTAGGTTTAATCCAACCCCACATGTAGTAAAAGGAAAAATCATCTCCAAATAATCTTGAGTAGTCTTTTTGAAGACTCCCATTCCTCGTTCAAGTGATTTGACATGTTATTTTTGAATCACCTACTCCCCTTTTTTATTACACAACCCATATTGTTTTAAACAATTTTGAGCCTATGTACATGACCTTCTACTTACATGTTCAACATTTTCCCCAAACTATTCACAGGCCCATTATTTTCAACACTAATTCTATTTTGTGCCCTCTGTTAGTGGTTTGGGTCTAACTATAATGGAAGTGAAGGGGGTAAATGTTATGCTTAGTATAATCCATGTTTGCCATTGTTTTCTTCCTCCTTGTAAGAATGGATCTTCTTTGTACTCGAAGAAAGGTGATTATGATTAATAAAATAACACTAAATTTGTTTGGGGAATGAAAAGTGAATCAAAACCTCTCTTTGATTTTATCTCTCAACTAATTCTATTGTGTAGTATGGATAATTGACTCAACTTTAACACTTGCATGTCACTTACATTAGGCATTTTAACATCGTTGTTAACGTTTTTGAATTTAATTATGGACGGTTGACTATTCATGGATTGATGAGATCCTCACCCATGGAATCCAAATCTACATGTAAGTTTTTAAAGCATGTTTGTGAGTCCCCTTTATATGATCCTTCCACCTTATATTGTGACTTGTCCTTCCTTTGGCAATTTGGGTCCTTGTCACCGTGGTTTATAAAAAGTTCATGAATTGGATATTATATGGTTAGTAGTAATATTTGGTAAAGGTGGTGATGATTGAAAAACCAAATATCTTCAATAGCTTATCAAGATGACTTGCATCACCTTTTACTAGCAATGTTTAAACCTAAATTTTAAAAATTTGAAGGATTTTCTTTAAGCTGGGTTTTAAACTAATCTTAGTTGTTTTGTGTAGTTATTTGGTTAGAATGTGCCAAAAACAAAATATATATACGTTGTTTTTTTTCACATGTCAAAAATCTTGATTCATGTGTCATAAGCATATTCTTTCTTGCAATGCAAGTTTTTTCTTTCAACATTGTTATGACATGCTTAATGTGATTCAAAAAAAGATGAGAAACTGTGAGCTCATTGTCTAGTCTTTTTTAGAAGATTGAAGTTGAGAATTATTTAGAATTACCGAAAACCTATGATTATTTCGCATCACTTACCAAACTATTTTTGAGAAGTGACACTTGAGCCTTTCTGCATTGTAGTCCTACTCTTTGGAGTTTTGAGATTTTCAATTCTTTTAATCTTATCACTTTTTTCTTTACAAAATCCCATATTTCCATTTCCTAGTCTCACAAAATCATTCAATAAAACATTTTGAGTTTAATTAATTTTTAAATTGTTGTATTTCGCTCAAGCATTTCATTAAATGGTCTTACCAAATTATCAACAAAATCAATGAATTACACAACACTGGTAATATAACATGCGAGGTTTGAATGCACTTCTCCAACAACCTTGTACGCTACATCTCACTCAAGTTCGTATCAATTTGTTAAGGTTCAAGAATGTGTGATGATAAGATCTTGAATGGTTTCATGGGGGTATTGCATGCCACTTAATTGACACCCAATAAAGTCACAAACAACCAAAGTCGCATAAATAACAAAAACCCGTAGCTTCCAACCCATT
>Ga0209611_10003057_pt1 | contig 29270 bp, 13 predicted proteins | sample S1TSphgellanicum_3_FD_187693 | JGI IMG/M metagenome (GOLD analysis project Ga0209611, IMG submission 187693) | Host-associated microbial communities from peat moss isolated from Minnesota, USA - S1T2_Fc - Sphagnum magellanicum MG (SPAdes) (version 2) | ecosystem: Host-associated > Plants > Peat...
ATTGAAATAGACCTAGAATAATGTTAAAAGTTAAATATGAAGTGTCAAACCAAATAACCTAAAAATACATATAAGGTTTATATTATTCTTATATTCCAATAGACATGATGTGGTATAACTACAAACCCCAACATATCACAAAAGAAACTATAAATTTATCCCACCCTGGGGTACCACATTTTAGATGCATTATGCCTTGTTGCTCTATCCTTTAAATGGTTGTGTTTATGGGCAAAGGATTCAAACAATCTTTTATGCCTTTCAATCCATTAACACCTACTACATATTGGAACAAAGTTGTGGTAGTTAGGTGTGCCAATTTGGCAACACCTTGCCCTAACATGTTTTGTTGTTTGCTTCTAAGAACTTTCAATGCTGAAAGCAAATGCAATTGCAAGGGTGGAAATTCCACACTAGCAGTTCAAAGGTCAAAAAGACCTTGTCGATGATGTCAATTACATTTTCATTTGTTGTAGATTTAGGGTGATTTATGAGCTCCAAGTTAATTGTTTGTCCAATTGTTCATTTTTGGTATCATCATCTTTGGTGTGATCATTTCCAAGCTTACATTCAAAACTATTGTGTTTGGGAATTGGACCATCTCATGTGACCTTGTGTAAGGTATCAATCTTTTTAACAATTGAACCATCACCAATGTTTGGATGAAACATCTTGAAAATTTTCATGACATGCTAATAAACAATGTCTTGTGTTGCAAGGGGGCAATCGTATTGTGACCATTTTGAAGTTGGAGCATGTATAATCCACACTTTTCCTAGGTGGTTAGTGGATGCCACAAATGTAATGTCCTCCCCATTTGGACATAATAGGACATTCATATCTAGAATATCATGAGCTCGCAATAGGGCATTAACAACAATGTTTTCTTGCTTTTGTTTCTCATTGCATAATCAAAGATTTTTCATTGCACCCCACACTAATAGTGAGTTAGAACATCACCAACAAGATTGTAGATGAGCTAGTCCATCCTATGTCCTGTAAGCCTCTTAGGAAAAATAAAAAATTCGCTTCATGTTGTTGTGAAATGATTCCATAGTAGCATTGGTGTTTTGCCTTGCATGGGGGATGTTCCGATTTTCAATCACCACATCTTTGCTTTATGCAACCAATGTTCTTTTAGGTATTCACAGAAGCGAGCTGAATAAAGGTAATTGGTTGCTAATAACTAAAGTTGTTGTTCTCCCCACAAGATAGGTTCTGCATCAAAGTGGACAATTTTGAAAATACATGATGCTTCCAAGAGCAAATAAAACTCTTGACCTCTCTTTCGCACTTATCTTCTTGACTACATTTTCTACCCATGCTTTTGCGAATATGCCATAGGCACAAAAACATTTTGGCTTTGGGCCATATGTTGATGCAAATGTAACACAAGAATTAGAGTATGATGTTTGTGCTCACAAAAAAATATCCTTCAACATGGGATGGAACGAAAGTGACGCACTCCCAACCTCTTCAAGAGATTCAAATGTGAGTCTGAGATGAAAACAACGAAAAAGTAGGAAGTTGGGGCACGCTCCCTGGCCTGCAGCATTTCGGGGGTAGAGGGGCATGCTAAAGTTCGGGGATGGGATTAGGAAGATTGATAAGCACTTCAATCACTCACACGGACCTGCACAAACCAAACAACAAGTTGGTTAGTGCATAGTTGAAGCACTTTTGGTGCTAGGACGAGCCGCAGGCAAACTCGGATTCACAAAACTCACCATGGCCTGGACTTAGGGGAAGCCACCACCTTCCCCCTTATAGTGTACTTTTTACCTCTCCATGAGGCCCACATCTAAATGGCATTTTGTCCCAGGACTCCCAAATGGGAGTCCTGAAACTCCCAAAGTTGGGACTCCCACAATTTTGGGGCCCCATAACTTTGTGTGTAGACCTCTGATTGAGATGAGGTTTAAAGCAAAGTTGTAGCTTCATTGAGAGCTTTCCAATGGTATGTCACATGCCACCTGCACACCACCTGCACGCAAGGAAATCGGGTCGATTCCTGACTTTTAGTGGTCGAGAGTCAAACTACCAATTTGACTCTCGACCTTTCTTTTGGCCATAACTTGTGTTCCATATGTCCAAATGGGTCATGTGAGCTCATTTTAGACATCTACGTTTCAATAAATTTTTAATGATATAAAAAACTCTTCAATCCAATGGGTTTAAACCCCTATAATTGACCTTTGAAAATTTGGGAGTCCATTGGGAGTCCAATTCCCAAAATGGGAGTTCACTTGGGAGTGTGAGGGTTCATTCCCTCACACTCTTTGCACTTTCTAGAGCATGAGATGTGACCTTGGGCTTCCTTCTTGGCCTGTAACCTTGCCAGCCCTTGCCTTGGGCACAAGCCCAAGGCTAGGGTTGCGACAAAAAATAAATATGTTTTATCATTGAAAATTGTGTGCAAGATATTGTTGAACCCACATTTTCGTACCTTAAGACATTAATTTCAACTTGTGCATTGTCCACAATGATAACATTAGGCATCCAATTGATTGGAAATCATTTTGATAATGCTTGGAAAATTGGATGTAGGTTGTTTTCCCTATTTTTTCCAATGACAATGAAGGCAATTGGTATGCCATTCTACCATTCGTTAAACACCATTTAGGTATACAACTGGTACTATAAAAAACATGGAACAAATATTATGTCATGCATTCATACACAATGATTGTGTCGTTACGCTTCATTCAAAAGAAGAGGAAGGTATGCCATGTTTTGATTCGTTCCAAAGGTTGCATCAAATGAAACAAAAATTTGGTCTCCAAATTTTTCCATCATTTCAAACTACCATGGACTTTGAATTTTAAATGTGAATGGTGTGTCATCTTTGTTTGGTAGATTCAGGTCCAAAAGGGCATGTTGGACATAATAAAAAGATGAATAAGGGGATTCTAAAACCCACATTTTAACACTAATGGGATCCTTGGGTTGTTTTTGCCATAATTCATTAGCTTTATTTTTTCCTAAGTTTCTCACATCAGATGGGAGTAGAAAAATGTCACGAATCACAAGTTCATTGTTCAATGTCCTATCCTTGACACAGGCCTTATACTGATCCATTACTTGAATAGGAGAAAGGCCTTGTTTTAATAAGTCCCATCAAGTGTGCTTTCATAGTAGCTGCCAATTGAGATCCCAAGGCATGGTGGTATCCAAGTAGATCCTTCCCATGGCATATTTGGTCCTATTTGTTTTTATGTTCTCCATGTAAGTATATGAGCTTACAAAGACTTTGGTCCAGATATGGTTGCTTGGCAACGAATGTTCTTTGATAACCTTGCTTGATGGACATACCTAACATTGTATTCCCAATTATTCAATATTTGGGTTGTGAATGTTGGCTTGATTCTAGAAATTCATTCAAATATTTTCTTCCCTTTTTTTTGCAATATATTATCCCCTCTCCTTCGCTTGCATTTCTATTGTGTTGATAAGAGAAATTTTTTCATGTTTATAAGCAAAATGTTAGTTTTATTTTTCGGTCCAAAGGTACATTTGAATATCTATAAAACAAATATAATGGCTTTGAATGACCTACCAAAGGTATGAATATGGGCATATTCATAATTAGGGTACCCAAAAGGATGGTCTAATGAAAAAAAGATTGCAAAAGACTATTTTGGATTTTTATTACATTCATTATTTCATGAATATAATGGATTGGTATATGACTATAACTAAAATGATGTCATGTTAATCTAATACAAAAATCCAATAATAGATTGGATATAATGTAGATGTTTTTATGAGTTCTTTTAAATAATTTGGGTCCTTGTCTTAAATTTTCAAAAGGAATGTATTAAACAATGTAACTGATTTAAAATTTTTTTCATTGATAAGTAATGCATACATTTATGTTTGGCAATATTCATATAATGCATTTGATTAAATAATATATGACATAAGAATTTTGAAAATTACAAAATCCATTATGAAAAGGCAATGAGGAAAATTTTCTTTTTTTTTCCCATTTGGTTGATTTTTTGTATTTGCTAGGCTTAAAATTTGTGGCCCCAAGTTTGGTAAAATGTGCAAGAAATTTTCATGCAAGAAAGCATGTTAAATTGTATATAAACTTATGTATTCATTTTTTACATTTTTGATTTTTTGCCAAAATATTTATGCATAATTACATGCACATGTGAAAAATCACCACCACCATGAAAATGATCATAATTGGAATTGTCCAATATCTTTCACTTAAATTTATTCCATTTAAAATTTATATTTGAAAGATACTGAAAACAAAGTCCTTGAGTCTTGTGTTCGAAAAAAGGTAGTGTAATTATGAATATGCCCACATAAAGAATGTCATTATTGATTTATGTGATTAGTCCACAAGTTGCAGTGGTGAATCAAATTCAAAATCAAATACCATAATAAATTAAGGTTTAGGGTAGGACATCAAACCCCACATGAAACTAAGTTTCAACACAAAACATTAGATAATGTATGAAACTAAAGTGTAAGGCAGTATACATTCTAAAAATTCTCTAATGTAAAGAATGCATAAAAAACTCATGTAGACATCTATTTATTTTTCAGTATTTTTTGCAATTCTAAAAAATAATTAATTTGTGTTTAACTAGGCTAGGTACTAGGGCAAATATATTTCCTATAATGGCACTTAATTTGAGTATCTATGGTATTGCTAGTCATTAATGCATAAGTAAGGTATAGTTGTTGTTCATTTTAATAAGTCCCATGTTTAGTAAATCCCATACACAATTAGACATTTGCATTTAATAATTCTCTAGGTAATATGACACATTCCCAAATCCCTAATTAAATCCAAGATGGGTTTAAGTTACTCAAACAACGGAATTGTGAAAAATTTAGGGCATGCTCCCACCTCTCAACACTAGAAAGGGTAGAGGGGCGTGTTGAAGCTCCGAGGTGGGACTAGGAAGAGTGACAAGCTTTAGTTATTTATTCGAATCTGCATCAAACCAACCAACAAGTTGGTTAGTTTAACTTTTTGGAGCACCATTAGTGTTAGGACAAGCCATGGGCAACTTTGGACTCACAAGATTCACTACGGCCTTGACTCAAGGGAAGCCACCACCTTCCCCCATATAGTATTATCTCTGTTTTTTTGCGGCACCTACATCCGAATGGCTTTTTGTCTTGGGATTCCCAAGGAGGAATTTCGAAATTATCTCGGTTTAGACTATTGGGATTTTGCAAGGTCATAACTCTTTGCTTATACCTTTGATTGGGATGAAGTCTAAAGCAAACTTATAGCTCTCTTCAAGAGCTTTCCAACGGTGTATCGCACTCCACCTACATGCACCGGGGTTGAGTCGATTTCCGACTTTTAGTGGTCAAGAGTCAAACTACTAGTTTGAGTTTGACTCTCGGCCTTTCTTTTGCCATAACTTGTGTTGTAGATGTTCAAATGGCCCATGTGAGCCTGTTTTCGACATCTACACTTCGATAGCTTTTCAATGATATAAAAAACACCCCAATGCAAAATGTTTTGACCTCTGCAATCGAACTTTGAAGTTTCAAGGGTCCCGAAGGACTCCCAAGTTCCCATTTCGGGAGTGTGAGTTTCATCTTCACACTCTACCAAAGTAGGGTTACGACACAAGTCCCCATTTTGAGAGTGTGAGTTTCATTTTCACACTCTTTCAAAATAGGGTTGCGACACAAGTCCCCATTTTGAGAGTGTGAGTTTCATCTTCACATTCTCTCAAAATAGGGTTGTGACATAATATCATTTGTCCATGGTATAAAGGAGATCCATCATTACTAAAAATACATATATACCTGAATATTTGGATGATTGAATATTTCAAATTTAGGGGTGTCATGATGAATGCTTTTATTTTTGGTTTGGTGGTGAATTTTTGTTATTAAACTAGATGATTTTTGAAAATTGAAAAAAAAAGAAAAGTGTAAAATATGTCTTGTCAACACAAATCTCTCATTTTTATTTATTTATTTCTCAATAAAAGATTGATGGCCAAAACCATTAAAGAGGAGACAAAAAAGGAAGGCCAAAGAAAGGTAAAAAGACACACAACTTGCATGAACCAAGAAAAAGGGAAAGAGCTAGTCCTTCTCATGGTAGGAGGCAATTTCACTCATGGCCCCTTTAATGTTGCTTGCATGCAAATCATGAAATTTAATAATAATGAGAGGTTTAGAACAAGCATCATCTGTCAACACAATCTTCCTTGCTATAATAGAAGCTAAAGCCTGTTGAAAACAAATACTAACATGTTGCTTGAAAAATTGAATGCAAAAGGACAAGGATATATGACCTCCCAATTGTCTATCATGAAAAAGACAAGCACACTCCAATCAAATAAAAAAATTGAACAAAATAGAAGGAGAGAATTATACTTTGCATTGATATGGAAACCTAGGGCTAGGCTCCATACTTTGGAAATGCACTCACCCTAGAGCATTTCCTTCCATGGGAAACCCTTAGTTAGAGCACTGATCACTGGCTCTTGCAAGAGAGAACTTGCGGAGTTCCTCTGCAAAAGGGGGGAGGGGGAGCCTTTTTGTTTTTCAAAATATGCGTACTGACTGGGATGACTTAAAAAAAGAAGTGACAGTAAGGCCCTTGGGGGAGGCCATTACCACAACCCAGGACTGTGTGAGGCTAGTAGGGTAGATCCACAACAAGACTTGGCCACGGCCTTGGCTTTGGCCCCTCACTTTTGGATACCCCAATCCTAGGGCTTTACCTACACTGAAAGTCTTTAAGGTAGTCCTATACTCCTATTTCAGGAGAGTTTTCTCATCATGTTGAAAATGAAAGATCATTTAGCGCTCCCACCTCGCACTACAGTTCCATAATCTCTCCAAAATTGTGCACCCATTTTGCAACCTCAGATTAAAAAAAAAAAAAAAATTGTTTGTTTTTGGTTTCTACTTAAACGACGGGACTACCATACGTTTTCTTCCTCTCAGGCTTCTTCCTGAAGCTCCTGCCATCATTAAGAGACGTACAGCATCATAATTCTTGAGCAGCTGATGAGCGTTGCAAATTGCAATGCGCCCACACCTCAACTCCTCGAGTGCCAACACTAGAAAATGAAGAGCCAGGACGACCAGACTGCCGGCTTGCCACCATCACCTCCCTTTCACCATGTACCTTCTTGCCAAAAAGAAAAATCCTAACAGCCGCTCTGATCCCATAACTCATGTTCTGTCACACCGGCATTGGGTTAGGTCGCAAATTCTCTGGATTTGTTCACACAGAACTTGCCACTGTGGTACTTGTTGCTGCTTTCATGAGGACTGACTAGTGAACACTTTCTGAATTGCGCAAGTCTAGTTTAAAAGTAAATTCAAGTGCTTGGGTTTTTGTTGCTGTAAGTACCCAAGAAATCAATCTTAGAATCCTTGTCGGCAACACCAACTTTATGAGTTTTTTCTTGTCGATATTTCTGTTGTGGGTATTGAAAGCGATTGATTTATCATGACAGACCAGCGGTGGAAGAGACAGAAAGGAAGCACGAGCGGCAGCCAAACTAAAACTGAGTCAGGAGGAGCAGAAGAAGTTGGACATCAGGAGAGAGGGATAGAGCGATTTCCAGTAGAAGTTATAGGCAACATCCTATCACACATTGGCAACGTGAAGGATGTGGTGAGGGCTTCATGGACATGCCGAAGGTGGAGAGTGGCATTACGCCACCATCTCCACACTCTGCACACTCTGAAACAGCGCGAGTCCTATTTTTTGCCTGCTTTCGAGGGATCCAGAACACAAGAGCTTGAGTTTCTGCTGACGGACACAATCCTGCAAACAATCCATCTCCAAAATTTGGACATTCGTCATTGGACCAGATTTTCAGCGACAGCGGTGGTCACATGGCTCTTGCATACTGCTGACTCTCTTCGTCATCTGACCTACGAGGTGCCAACGACCACACTGTATGTCAACATGCTGGAGAGATGTGCAACAATGCGGTGTCTCGAAAGCTTGCGTTTGCAATACACAGATATCAAACTTACAACACATCCCGGTGCTCCACGGTTCATCTGTCTGTTGTCTCTCACTCTGTCTGAGTTGGTGGACGTGACAACATTACAGCTCCAGTCACTTGTGTTCGCTTGCGTAAAGCTTGAATCATTCTCCCTCACCAAGACCCACGTTACCTCAACAGATCCGCATTGGACACTAAATCTCACAAGCTCCAGTTTGAAGTCGCTCGACTTGGGCAACATGAGCCTTGACAGCGTTATCTTGGAGGCTAATCTTCTAGAGACCCTTCGTTTGGATTACTCGAACTTCAAAAAATTTAAACTTGTGAAGAAAGTCGGCGGACTAAACTGTCTGAGAATTGACCATGTGAGAACGGATAATCTGGACCTTGGAAAGGACATAGATTGCCTGGACTTAGAAGAGATAGCAGTGAAGGAGTCATGCTCTCAAGTTTGGGCTGCAATCGACTGTGTCTTTTCAAAACCATCGTCGAAATTGAGAACGTTAGAGGTGATCCGCCGAGAATGGAATTATCATCATCCTCTAAACTTGAATCTGGAAACAATCTCTTGTTTGTTTCCGCGCTTGGACCGCTTGGGTCTGAGCGTGGACATGGTGGATGACTCGACAATGGTCGAGAGTCAGTTGCAGGTTTCTACAGTGTTCGACAAACTTCGATTTTTGGAGCTTGAGGATTCCGCTATTTGCGACAAATTTCTTCTCGTGATTGATGGGGCCCTTAAAAGATGCCCTAATTTGACACGACTCCTGGTGACATGCGACAATGGTTCTGAATTCGAATGTGAGTTCATGACTCCCTTTGCTAAGCTGGTTCGCCAATTTTTGCACGTCGACATTGACTTTAAGAAAACATTCTAGCAATTCATCTCCTTTTTGTAGCATGTAGTTCCCACTGTTCCAGCTTGCATTTTGGATTGCTCTAGTGCAACTGAAACCAGCTTGGGTGGTTCAAGATGTAGATAAGTTCTTTCAATAATGCAAAGCTTTCCCTACATTGCAACAAACGTTAGCATCACCAGACTCTTCTTACAGATACTCAAGATTGAATTCAACATTGCACAACAAAAATTTTGGTTTTCAGATTTTGATTCCAGTTGTTTGCAGTCTGAGCATTTGTTTTTGGATTGTTCACAACCTAGCTTCTTGTACTCATTTTATCACCTCTTGTGGACATGGAATGCTTGCACTACATTGTAACAAAGTTTGCAATCCAAAAGCAACATCTGTACTTTGTGTCCTCTTCCTGTGCTTCAAAGAAATTCAAATGTCTTGCATTGCTAGTTAGTCAATGAGATCTCAATAATTTGTGCAGCAAACAATTATGAAACAGAATTTGCTGCGATTGTGTTGGGCTTATGAATTGCAACAAACATAGTAAAGAACTTACTGGAGTGTCTAGAGCTTAAAATGAGGTATTGTGTATTGTCCTTGAGGATGATATTGGAGCATTGCCCATTACCTTACAACTCTTTCTGATATTGGAGCATTGCCCATTGCCTTACAACTCTTTCTGAGAACAAGGTATGGTATGTTGTGTTGCTTGTGATGTAGATTCACATGTAGTCCTCCAGTGTATAGAGACAGCCCATTGCCTTACAACTCTTTCTGAAAACAACGTATGATATGTTGTGCTACTTGTGATGATAACCTGCCTTGTAAGAATATTGTGTGTAGATTCATATGTAGTACTCCAGTGTATAGAGACAGAACTTAACTGAATACGATCTCTTGAAATCTCTGTGAAGAGGGCTATAAGAAGGCTCTTCCTGCTACATGTATAGGATCTTGTCTATTCATTGAAGGATTCTTCTTCCTAATCAATGTCTCTAGGAATGAACAAATCTAACATGTCTTCATGTGCATAGCATTTGGCACTGCAGAGCCACCAACAGTGGTAATCAAACTTCAAAGTTACCTGCATGCACAAGGTAAACCCTAAACCTTTTGAGATGCTGAAAACTGCTGATGGGACAATTCATTTTACTTTGGTTACTGCTGCCATGGAGGTCAATTGATGGAACCTAATGAAGTCCATGGAACAGTAGGGCTAGCCCAAGGGCCAGGGCATTCCAAACATCCTTCCCACTCTTAAGGAGTACGTGTAAGATTCGTACCCTTTTCTACAAGGGATATTCATGGATAAAGCAGATATTCACAGTGGGCACTCTATTATCGAAATGCCCCACAACCAGCTGAAGAAAAAACTATGCTCTGTAAGGTGCTTTCTGATCACACTAGAAAAATTGGTGAAGGTCTTTAGAGCACCAGGCAGGGGTGGGTCTTGGACATTGTTGCCTCAGTTGAACATATACCCCATCACAGACCAAATATCCACTCAAAATTTGGTATAAACATTCTTGAATTTAAGTGCAGTGAAACTTCATTATAATCACACTGACTAGACACATTCCTGGTAAATCAGACAGTTTGAGTTATGCAAAACATGCAGTTTAATGCAAACATTATTTTGATTACAACTCCCATCACATTTGTTAGTAGCTTAGGTTTGGTTTGATGTACAAAGGTAAGTCACAACTCACAAGCATAGATATGTTATTTGTAATTGTTTTGGAACTGGGTCTCAAGTGGGACCCAGTGGTTTAACATGAACCTCATACGCATGAACTTTATGTGAAGTTTGTGAGTCTTCCAATGAGAATGAAAACTTGATGAAAGTAAAATTTGGCCAGACAAGGTTACCTGCATGCACACATGTACTCACAACACATCATCACTCTATGAAGGATGGTTTCAAAATTTTCACATTTGTCACTTCAGATACTTCCCCAAAGCTTTCAAGTTAAATTGCATTTCAAGCATGTGGCACTGCATGAAGCTTACTTGGCATTGTTGGAAATGATCCTGCACACATCATGACTCCTCTCCACATCTCATCTGTAATACCCATGGGCACTAATCACATTTACTTGCATTGCATTTAAGGTAATCATACAGATGTCTTTGACAGGCACTTGGGTCATGAAGATAAACAAGGGTCCTAACAGACAAAGCTAACATTTACACTGCCCTCACTGAAATCATGGTCCAACAAACAAAAATGCCGGTATAACAACATTTGCAACCACAGCACTTGTTGCCACTTCCATGAGGACTAACTAGTAAAAACTATTGAATCGCACAAGTTCATTTTCCACATAAATTGAAAGGCTTTGGTATAGCCACAAGAGGACTAAAACAGAAAATGATAGCTTCAACTACATCACACTCTGTGATCAACATTTCATATTCGACATAGTGCATCAACATACTTAAAGAGTACTCACCACATAAGGCAACAAGTCAATTTTCAATCTTAATCTACACTGATCACTTCAAAACATCACAACCCCAGGTTCAGAACACCACTGCCCATTCTTCTCACTTTCAGCGAGTGCATAAAAAATAACAGAAACGTGTTTGCTACACAACAGAACAAAAAATCCAGCACAGAACAAATTCTTGATGTGAATGCAGTATGCAGATGAATGCATTTGAACCCACCATTCCTATGACTGCACTCATGCCCACATGATTCCTTTAACTTTGACACAACATAAAAGGAATTTGCAGCATTCAGATAGTTGCAGGCTAGTAGTACATCTGCAATTTACATTCTGCAATGTTCAGATTACACTCTATTGAAAAAGCCACACCAAAGCTCAGCATTTGGAGAATTTTGACCTCCAATCTTACTTCCTCAGAGTATGCTGAAAATCTTTTAAAGACCACATTCTGATTCCTCACATTCAACAACATGCACTGCATAGCTAATGTGTGACAGTTGATGTCATACACACGATATATAAGGCTGGTATTGCCTCAACTCATACCGGACTGGTAGGGTCCTTACTACCTACTAGTTTTGACACTGGGTTGTTAGAGCATCTCCAGCGGTGCTCAGTACGTGACCCTGTGAAAATAATTTTCACGTCCATGTTTTAGTTGTGTGCTCTTTTGCAACCCCACCCATAAAACTGAAACTGGGAGAGCAAATAGGTGTGGGATTACTAATATCAAACCACCTGGACCAATCGTAATGAGACCAGCCACAGCAACATGCGCAATTATGCTGAGCCAAAACCACTTTCCTGAGCCAAACCGACAAATGTTGGATTTTCTTCATCCAATTTTACTGTGCAGGATCTCATACCGAGCGCAGCTGCCGATGCTCTTATACTGTACACTATTTTGTTGCAATATTTGTTTCAATCCAAATCAGTTAGCCGACCAGGCATAGTAGGTTTTTGGCGGGTGTTTGCCTCAATGATGTAAACTGAATGGGTAGGTAGGAACAATTGTGATAGGTAGGAAAGAGGGCTAAACTCTATGGGATGGGAGAGGCCTCAAGGCTGACATATCAGCAAATGACCTCTAGAACACTCACTATGTGTGAGCTTCCGCAAAAAGAACGGTAACCTTTTGACATGCTGAAAATACTGGTGGGCTGCCATTGAGCTTTGAGGTCATTTGATTGAGCCTAATCAAGGCCATGGATGTGTAGGGTAAGCCCAAGGGTGGGGGCATTCCAACCCCAACCTCCCATGAATTTAATTACGCACTTCAATACTGCAAAGAAACATGATATGACCAAAAGGGAAAGCCAAGGTTGTTGGTTGGTTGATTGATTCATCACCTATACAGCTCTTCTTATATGTAATAAAGTGAAAACTCAACTTAATATTCCATGAAATAATGAAAACAGCCTCAAAGAAAATTAAGGAGAGAAAAAAAAGCATTTGAGCAAAAATATTTGAACATAATTGATAAATAATAATTGTTGGTAATTGTTGGAATGGCTATAGAAGACTAGCTAGCTAGAATAAGGTCCAATTGAATTGAAGCGCCTTTGAGCTTTTACTATGTAGATTTGAAACCTTGCCCAAGGTAGAACATGACATCCATTGAATGTAGTCTCTTTCTTGGGTGAAAAATCACCAGAAGATGAAACTATTCTTTTAAATGAATATTTTATCATAAATTCCTTTTCAAAATAAAAATAGGCCAAGTTTATCCCAAATTTGTTTTTTGGGGGAGAGTGGGGTCACACAGAAGTTTATTGGTTATTGATTTAATGGTCCTTTACAAAAGTGATGGCGACTAAGGCAAAATCTATCTTGGGAAACTCGTCACCATAGTTGCATCACAAAATTGAAAAAAAAACTTGAATGGCATTATTTCATCCACATGTAATCAATTGGAATTCCACTCCATGATTATGGTGGTGGGTGTTAGTAAACCAATTATGGCATCATAAAATAGAGTACCATATAATTTTTAACAATAAAGTTGCAGTAACCCCCTTCACAATCACGCCGTTGGTGACCACTTTTTTGTGTGACACTAATGAATTGTAATTTAAACATATATAATCACATTCTATATAAACCCTTACAAGATTGTGACTATAGGTAAAATAAACTTAAAAGAAATTTTTTTTATGCCAATTGTTTAAATTTTTTACATGGCTTATTTTAAGCTTTATTATGTATTATTAGACTTCGAGAAGGTTGTGATTTTTGCATGTTTTAATGCAATAATTTATATTGAATTTGAGATCCTTAATTATTAATTGTGTATTTTATCAATCAGATTTTTTTTAATTAAATTTTTTTGCTTTTTGGTCAAATTTGCATTTTTTTGCTTGTTTGTTCTAAAAAGTTCTTTTTTCATTTTTCTTCAACTGGATTCATTGTTGTTAGTATGGACAATTTGAACACAAAACAACATTAACTCTACTAATGGTAATTACAATTTACAAAACTCTAATATTTTCCTCATATTTCTCCCATTATAATACATTTACAAAATAACTTTTGCAAATATTTTGTGCTATTAATGACTGTGATAGTGACTTAAAAAATTATGTTTCTTATTAAAATGGATGGTTACCAAAAAATGTGTGACACAAACAAGAATGTGACTAAAATGGCATGATTATAAAAGGGGTTTACTGTATTTACATGAAATAGAGGATGCAATACCAAGAGTGGCAATTTTCACATTAAGAGGGCGAGTTCAAAATGAGATCAAAGTTTGATAATAAGAAAATACATTGGCATTAAACATAGTTTGGAACTCTTTTCCCTTTCAATGTCAATGGTAAAACAAATTCTAACACTTGGTGTCCCACTAGATGGATAACAAACATTAAGAAGTGAAAAAGAATAACAAGGTGATAAGGACCCAAAGGAGAAATTATTTTAAGGATATTTAAATAATATCAAGACAAAATTTTAATTTTCAAGAAATTTGAAATAACATCTTCACAAAAACTTGTTTGTGAATGGCCTTGCAACTATTAGGATGCAAACATTCAATTGTATAGTCAAAATATTGGAATGCTAAGTGTTGTTAAAAAGGTGAATTTTGATTAGTACTTTAAAATAACTATATAATTAGCTATAAATAATACTATAATGGAAAGTTCTTTCCAAATGTTACAAAAATGGACACTTGAAATGTTTAATTTGAAATCTATATGAAGAAATTATGAATCACCAGATTTTCATTAAATTGTTTATTGAAGAATTTTTTTTTGGGGACAATTTTAAAGGTCAAATCAACTTTGATTGGGATATATGAAATGAGATTCTAAAGTTTTTTTTTGAAGGACTACAAAATAAACTCTTCAAACGTTCAATCTAAAATTCTTTTGAGGAAATTATGAATTTTCAAATTTTCATAATCAACACATTGCTCTAAGTAACAAATCTACCACTTTGTTAGAGGTATTGCCTTACTGAGTTTTGTCCCACAATTGACCTTTGACGATACATTGAACATTTAGCAAAGATTTCATTTAGTTCAATTTCGGTTGGAATTGCCTTTATGGCAAGGCCGCTAACTATTTTGAGAATGGATGGCATGGACTCTTTGATTAATATTTAAGGTTTAAGTTCTTAGAAAGTACATATTCTCTTTCATTTTTCTTAAGCATTATAGGGTAAATTACCTTTTGAGGTATTCATTTGAGGACCTTTTTTCACTTTTGTATATTCATTCATTGGAATATAGAATTAAACTTTATTGAATTTTTAAAAATATTTGTAATCTTGTTTTGATCTTGAATTCTACTGTAGACTGTTTTTAGATTGTTTTTCACCAATTTGTGATACTTTTTCAATAGAATTGAATTAAAGATTTTATATCATTTCATGGGGTAAGGGGTTTCAATGAAACATCTTCCTCAAGACTAATTTCAAAGTTTTCAATTATGTTGTCCAAATGATTACCTTAATGTAATCCCAAGAATGTTTTAGATCTTGTTATTGACATTGAAAAATATATAAGCTATTTCAATTGATGTTCATAATAATCCCTTGGCAAGCTTTGAAAAAAAATAAAAATCCCAATAATTTTTTTCAATCTTGTTATTGACAGATTGTAAGTTGTTTCAAATGATGTTCATGATAATTATGTCATAACATTTGGGCACTTTTTAAAAAGGTACTCCCATCAAGCTATAATTTTCATGAGGGATATAATGAGATTTAGGTTTATATAATATTGGTACTATGATAAAATATTGGAAAGGATTTAATCTTTTATAATATAAAAAAAAGTTGACATTACATTTTATATAGAAATGACATGGACTCATAATTGCGTTATGACATGTAGCATTGGAGCAATGGATACAATTTTTTAAAAATGGAATGGCAAAATAAATGTAAGCCAAAAGTGGAATAATTGAATGGGAAATATGTTTTTTAATTAGTTCTGGAAAAGTGTGACCTAAATTGTTGAGAAAATCTTTGAAATTTATATATAGATGAATTTTAAATTAATTTTTGAGAACATTGGTAGTACATGGGATTTTTTGATTATCCTTTTTTAAAATATGAAAATTGTCAGTTTTTAAGATAATGGTTGCTTATTTTGTGTTGTGAAATCGATAAAATATGGACTCCACATTCGTTCTTTTCTCTTCACCTTAGGGTGCTTTCACTCTTGATATAGATTCCAAATTGCAATGGACTCTTTAGTGATGAAATTGTTTTGATTGAGAAACGAAACTTATGCAACATTGTGTCCAATATCATGTAGTGGTATGTTCTCAAACTCATGTTATTGTGTGTCCCAATTTCATGCACATGACCTTATAAATGTCCCCAATGACATGCCAATTGACCTTATTTAATATCCCAAATGAAGCCCCATTTTTGCCATGAAAGTTATCTTACAATATTTTGGCTTTACAAAAGAATTTCCAAAGTCATAGTCATCTATTTTCCAAAGTTTAAGTTTGCAATGATGGATGATGAAAAAATATAAGGAAAACTATTGATGCATGGAATTGGAGTTGGTTCCAATTATCACAATGATTAAAAGTGAAAACACATGGATAAGAGAGAGCAAATATAAGTTTTTAAAGACAGTTTGTTGCATTATGATCTTTAAACATTGATACATCTTCTAAGAAAATTTATTCTCACAATATCTTCAAACTAATAATGCATTGGAACAAATGAAAAAAAATTCACATAATATCTTTTTTGGAAATGCAATCAAATTCTCACAAAATTTGATTTATTATGAGATATGATTTAAATTTGTTAAAATTCCCATCTTCTAACCACAAAAAATGGCATGAACAACCAAGTGGAACAAAATATGTATACGAAACAACTATAATCAGACATATCTTCACCAAAGGTGAGCATGGTTGTTAACAAAATAGGGTGTAGGGTTGGATTTGAGTTGCAACAATGGTAAGGTATTGGAACATTTATTTGAACTAGACACTCCAAACATGAAAATGGGTTAAGTCACCAACAATAAGATGCATTTATTATTGCAAAGATGTTGCAATTACTGTATGTTTTGAGCCTCTAGGGCTACAAGGTGAAAAAGGATTAAATCATCAATAATAGTGCTTGGAATCACTAAAAACAAAATGTATTTTTTAATTGCATATTTGGAGTAGTTTCTATAGGCTTAAAGTGTTTAGGGCTACCAGTTGAAATGGGCCAAACACCAACAATTATTTATTTATATTATTTATGTAATTCTACATGTGGGGTAGTTTCTAGGTGTTAAGGGTGTTAAGGCTAGAACTTTGGTGAAATGGGCTAAAATCACCAACAATAAAATGTAATTTAAAAAAAAATTGGGAAATTTGGGGTCTGTTAATTGGTACTTTGGGTATCGCTTCCCATTGGCCGGTTATGGGTTAGGACACGTGTCAGCACACCAAACATGCGTCCAGAGCATGAAGGATTTAGTTCGTGGGCGACCGACGGTCGGAGGTGTTGAAGACTTGTGAGCCAGGGGTCAAGAGTGAACGGAAGAACTGCCGGACGGGAGATATGAAGAGTGAAGATTATGAACGGAAGAACCGCCGGACGGGACGTACGAAGAGCGAACGGAAGGACTGCCGGACGGGGAGCTATGAAGGGTGAAGATTTTGAACGGAAGGAACACCGGACGGGGAGGTATGAAGGATGTAGATTTGGAACGGAAGGACCACCGGACGGGGAGGTATGAAGGGTGTAGATTTGGAACGGAAGGACCGCTAGACGGGAGGCTCGAAGAGTGAAGATTTGGAACGGAAGGACCGCCGGACGGGAGTGTGTTGAAAGCTGAAAGCTTTGGAACGAGCCTGTCAGCTCCCTTATCTCCATAGCCGTGCTTTTGGCGATGGCGCCGCTGCTGCAATCCACGGAGGGATGGGTGGCGCCTACGAAGCGCAAGAACTCGGGTGGTGGAGGAGTGAATCTCTTGCCTCATTTTTCATTTGCGGTACAGCAGCAGCAGAAATCCTGCGAAATGTGGACGCAAAATTTGATGTCACAAGTGGTGCGGGAGCTGGAAATCTTGCAAGCCAAAGTCGATGACTGGGTGAAGAAGACGGTGGATTCCAATGGTTTCTTGCAAGGGATTTCGCAGAGAGTGGCTTTCGTCCACGCGAAGCGTAGAATGGCGACGACGTCTGCTGAGAGGTTTCCGTTGAGAAGACACAATTTTGCAGCGATAATACCCGGGGATTCTGTGGCAGAGACTGTGGTGGCCAGTTCAATCTTCAACTTCCTCAACATCTACAATACGCTGCTCATCACTCGTCTCATTCTCACGTGGTTTCCCAGCGCGCCGGAAGTCATTGCCAATCCCCTTAGCACAATCTGTGATCCCTACTTGAACGTGTTCAGAGGTATTATCCCACCGCTAGGTTCTCTGGACTTGTCGCCTATTCTTGCTTTCTTAGTCTTGAATGTGTTCACCAACACTGCCTCTGCTCTCCCGGCAGAGCTCAATGCCGGGCCATCTAGGAAACTGACCTGGAGACAACAAGTGCAGAAGAGGAAATGTCAGACACCTGTGAAGAAAGTCGAACCCTAAGTTCGTTGTAGTAGCAAAGTTTTGCTCTTTAAAAGACAATGACTCCCGAAGAGTTCGCTTGCTTGCTTCCTTCCATTCTGTACTCTTGAGTTGGACTTCTCCTCATTTTATTATTCAGTTTTGTGATTTGTTTTGGTTGCAAAAGGAGCTCAAGTTTGGCATTATTCAAGAGTCTTTTATGGGGCCATGCTCATCTCTTTGGACCTCACATCTCACTGTTGCAAAATCGGGAGTATCATGTACCATTGCACTACAAAGATTTCTTTGTGCATCTGTTAATGGTGGTACACCACCCTTGTACATGCCAGCTTGCAGCCACTTGGAGTATCTTCAAGCAATTAGTTTGTAATAGTTCTGCCATTCATAATCTTCTAGATTTTTGTTCTTGTGTAGTTGCCTAACAACAGCGGTTGCTGAATTTGATAGAGTGCTGCAGGGTTGAGCAGTTGGAAAGTTCACTAAGACAGAATATGCCACCTTGTATTGTAATGATTGTAAATCCTTAGCAGCATTTCTAAGGATGCAAACTCTGTCCAGTTACTCTTACATGCTTGTTAACTGGTACAAAGTGATGAGCGCAATGGTATCTTTGATTTGGTGATACTGGAACAATACCAAGTGCAAGGATGATTGGTTGTGGAGCCTGTTTAACTCTGGGATTTTCAGATCATATCAGAATTGTGTCGGTGGTAGTTTCACAGATTGCTGCTGCAATTGGGAAGTACCCTATTTAGCCCTCTCAAATCCAGTCCCAGTGTGTTTGAATTCCAGGGTGATGATAGGGCTTTCAAGTTTTGATGGAATTCTCCAATCCAGCAGTGGTGCAAATGACAAATTTTCCAAGTCAGATTGTATTTCTGAAATGTTTGAGGAAGGTGCTGTTGTTGGGTTAGATTGTTTGACACCAGAGTGACAGGAAAATTGCAACTCTGCTGAAGTCTACCTGCCAGAATTGCACTGATCATGCTTATATGGTGAGAAAGTTTCCTAGCAAGATGATATGACAGGACTTTGGACTCTGATGAGTAGTCATTCAGATGCCGACTGGTGCTGCATAATTCAACATCTGAGCAGAAATCTAAGAAGTGAGTTGTCTCACTGTGCTTGGAAGACTTGTTGCAAGGTCCTTTGAATATGAAGGAGATTTTATGTACTAGGGAGAACTGTGAACTCTGGAAGTCACCCCAACATATTTTCTGTATGCTGCAGGAATTAGTGACCAATCAGTTGATGCTGAAATTTGCTCTCAATTTCCAGGGATGAGATTACAAGGCTCCAGCATCCATGTGATTAAGTTGAATTATTTCTGTGTCCACATTCATATGACTGTCTGCTAAGAGATGCTATTTGAGATTTGTGTGCATGGAGAATCAATTGCACATCAGGCCAAGTCCAGACAGCAAATAAGTCTCAAAAATTTGGCATCATTGTTGCAGAGCGAATTATTTGAGGATTAAGGACAAGATCATGTGACTTCCAGCTGCACAGAGTCCTAGGTAGAAACTCTATTGCTTACACTTGGCCTGGAAAACATTCATGTATCTGTATGTGCTTGTTGCTCAGTGATCTTACAAAATTACATGTGAAATTGAAACTACTCAACTTAAAATATCCATATTAAGGGAAGGAGAGCACCATATTGAAAAGAGCAGACTTTAAGTATATATTTCATTCACAATTTTCAAAGAAGTTTCACATGATGGGTTAGTAGTTGTGTTCTGAAAGGTTACAACATTCTCTGTTCACCATCTATTCCTACAGAAGGAGTGGCCAGTACCTGCTTTGTTAAAACATGAAGACAACCAAGGCTACAGAGACATTTGACCAAATTGGGAAAGGGTAACAACTTGGTGTGCATTTTAGCAATCAAGATGTTTTCATGAATGAAATGCTAAATGTCCAATCCACTAGATACATGGTATGTCTCTGCAACATGTACTAGACAACTTGATGCACTGGTTTTATCGAAACATGTTGCATTTAGTGCACCTGCCAAGGTTGAGATGAGCACCACTACCTTCAAGTCTGATCCTGCCCTCATCCTTTTCTCTTAACTGTGTACACTCCAACAAACTGCAAAGGAAATTGGTCACAATTAAAGACAGCTCTCTGAACAATTCCTTCAATATTGGCAGACATGGTCTCACTGATCATCAGAGACAAGGACGTGCTTTCTGCAATCTAAAATTCCCCATTGCCTTGAAACAACAAAAAGTGGGTGATTTTGTCTATATTGTTGGACTTGGAAGTCACATTTGTACACAAGAATCTTAATTGTTTGCTGTACAAAATTATTGAGTTCTAGTTGATGAACTGGCAGTGCAATGTGTTCAAATTTCTTTGAAGGAGAAGAAGAGGAGACAACTACTGAAGTTGCTGATGGATGGAAACTCTGTTGCTCTGTAGTTAGTTCAATCAGATCACAAGTACTGACGTTGCTGTTGGATGCAAACTCTGTTGCAATGGAGTGCAAGTGCATGTACATGAGTACAAGCAAATAAATTTTGAACAATTTCAAAAAAAACTTGTCAGACCACAAGCAACTGGAATCACACTGTGAAAGGCAATGTTTTGCATTGTCAATTGAATGTCTGATAATGTGCAAGAAGAGTAGGGAGATGCTACTTTCTGTTGCAATGCAGGGAAAGCTTGACATTATTTGCAAAAAGCTTATCTGCATCATGACCCGAAGCAGCTTTCGCTTGCACTAGAACAATCCAAAATGCAATTCTGTACAATGCGTGGAACAGCGTGAACTACACCACCAAAAAGATGAACTAGGGGACTGTACTCTTAAATGATATGTTAACGTGAGAAAATTGGCGTACCAGCTTAGCAAAGGGAGTCATGAAATCGAGTGCGAATTGAGAACCATTGTGGCATGCCACCACTAGCTGTATCAAATTAGGGCATTTTTTTAGGGCCCCATCAATCACCAGAAGAATTGCTTCGTGAGATCGGAGACAGTGAAGCTCCAAGAATCGAAGTTTCTCGAAAATAGTAGGGCCCTGCAACTGATTCCCAGCCGTCGTCGTCGAGATATCCAGCACTTCGTCGCTCAGATGCAACCGGTCCAAGCGCGGAAACAAACGGGCGATTGTTTCCACGTTCAGAGGTAACACAGGATAACAAACGGTCGTTGCTCGGCGTATCAACTCCAACTTCCTCAATTTCGAGGATGGGTTTGAAAAGACATGGTCGATTACGTCCCAAACATTAACGCATGATCTCCTCACTTCCATTTCTTCTAAATCCAGAAAATAATTTGTGCTGTTTCCAAGGTCCAAATCATCAACGATCATGATATTGTCAATTCTCAGACTACTCAATCTGGCGCCCTTCTGAAGTTTAAAATTTGTGAACATGGAGTCACGCAGACGAAGGGCCTTTAGAAGGTTAGCCTCCAACTTCACGCTGTCAAAGTACATTCCGTCCAGGAAGAACGATTTCAAACTTGAGCTTGTGAGATTTAATGTCCACTGCGGATCCGTTGAGGTAACGATCGAGGTGGCGAGGGAGAATGATTCGAGCTTTCGACAGGTGGACACAAGCGATTGAAGTTGTAACGTTGTCACATCTATCATATTAGACAGAGTAAGAGACAACAGACACAGGAACCGTTGAGTAGTGGGATCTGCTGTAAATCTTATAGTTGCGTATCGCAAATGCAAGCTTTCGAGACATCTCATTCTCCCACATCTCTCCAGCATGTCAACATACAATGTGGACATTGGCACCTCATAGGTCAGATGACGAAGAGAGTCGCCAGTATGCAAGAGCCAAGCAATCACCGCTGTAGCTGAAAATTTGGTCATATGAAGAATGTGAAGACTTTGGAGACGCATTGTCTGCAAGAGTGTGTCCGTTAGCAGAAACTCGAGCTGTTCTGTTCTGGATCTCTGAAAAGCAGGCAGAAACTTGGACTCGTGGTGCTGCAGAGTGTGAAGAGTGTGCAGATAGTGGCGTAATGCCACTCTCCACTTTCGGCACGTCCACGAAGCCCTCACCACATCCTTCACGTTGGCAACATGTGATAGGATGTTGCCTATCACTTCTACTGGAAATCCTTCAATCCCGCTCTCCTGATCTCCAACCTCTTCTGCTCCTCCTGATTCGTTTGCCGTTTGACTGCAGCTGTTCGTTATTTTCTGTCTCTTCTGCTGCTGATGGTCTGTCATGATGAATCAATCGCTTCCAATACCCACAATAGAGTTATCTACGGGAGACACTACAATAACCTACAAGGAAAGAATCCAAAAGTTAGTGTGGGCGGCGAGAATTTCAACAATGATTTCTTGTACGTAAGACAACAAAAACCCAAGCAATTGTTGGAAAGATTATACTAGTCGTTCCTCATCAAGGCAGCAACAAGCGCGACAGTTGCCAGTTTTGGGTCCTAAGTAGTAATCCACTGTTGTACTGCCGGCGTGACATAACAGGCGGTGTGGAGTTAGAGTGGCTGTTAGGGTTTTCGTTCTTGGTTGTCCTGGCTCTTCATTTCCAGAATGAAGCAATTAAACATTTGTAGCTATTTGATTCTGGAATCTGGCTTAGTTTTGACCAAATGGCATTTATGTGCTCATACGAAAATTGACAGTAAGTCATCACACTTCTGACATGGAGATTGTTCTATAAACCCTACCAATTCCAACCTGTTGAGACTTGCTTGTAGCTTAAAATAAAAGCTGGTTTTTGTTATTGTTTGGAAAGTAAGCCACCACGTTTTGGCTGCACATTTTCAAACTCTGAAAATACACGGTTAGGGCAAAAAAATACTGCAAAAGATTAGCCTGACCACATCATAACCCTAGCATGATGAAGTTTAGCCTAAATAACCCTAAACCGCATTAATCAGTTAAGATTCAACTAAAAAATGATTAATCATTATCTACAGAATCACTTAAGATTAGCCTAAATAATGATGAAGATTAGCCTAACCACATCTTAACCCTAGTATGATGAAGGCCAACTAGCGTTGGCAATAGACAAAACTATAACATAACATTATTTTGTATCATTTTCATGTCAATTCCTTGTGTTGTTGCAATTTGAAGCAATGGGATTAACAATTGTATATTTTGAAAAAGGTTTGCTTGATGTGTCATGATTTTCGTAAGTGGATGTAATATGGAAGACAAACATTGTTGTGTTTGGTGTTCCTTCATCCAAAATGCAAATTGCACAATTGGTGTTCACTTGACCAGCATTAATGTGAGCTCGACTTGTAAAAATGCATCAATTTTATGTAAGAGTTACAATATAAAACACTAATGGGTTTCACTGAAAAATATGTACAGGATCTTTTTGGTATAAAGGTCGTTGTAGGAAATCTAATCATTTTAGTCAAGAAATAAGAGCAAAGTGTTAGAAAGAACTGAATTAACTAGTCAAAAAACTGTAAATAAAGTTATCAATTAGTGTTAAAGCTTTGTGGTATTTTTTCTAATGGAAATATGTGGCAAGATAAGGTCACCATTAAAGTACTTCATATTGAATGAATAATACATGGTCTCCTTACAATTGTCTATATCACAACACATTACTGTGTTGTCTTCACGCAACACAGTAATGCCACTCAATTATATAGTGGCCTTTTTCTGTGTAAAAGAATGAAAGTATTTGAATGGCAAAAAAATAATTCAATATGATTGTGTATTGGCTTTCCTTTTATCCTTGAAAAAGCATCACACATCAGACTATTGAAAAGAAAAGATTCCAGACAATCTTGAACCTGGATGCACCTCAGATGCTGCTGTGGGTAAAACTGGTGGAGAAATCTCCAAATCTCCAAATCTCCCAATCTTCACATTTTATGATCATGACATGATTTGAAGTTATCAGAGAAAGAGAGGGAAAGAAAGGTGTAGAACCCACAGATGAAATTGACACAAGCAACAGAACACAGATGAATTGATAACATTCTGCATTCTTTCACATAACAGCAGAAACTTCAGCAATTTATCAATGTCATTTGGGTAAGGTAAAATACAAAGTTTGAAGAGACTTAAGAGCTGGAAGTAGACACACAATCTTTGTGAAATATAAGAAGCAACAATGTGCACAATGGTGTGAGGGAGCTAGATCGTAAAAGATGGGGTGTTGAATGACATACAGTTCCATCTTCAATGATTGCCCCAACAAGTGCAGAAATTAGAAGGCTCAAATCTAGGGCCACCAGGCAAGACAGATTGAAGTAACTTTCTGGCTTCATTGCATGACATTGGAGATAGATGATTTGATAAACTCCCCTATTGTCCATGAATAATAAAAAATTGGCTCAATTCTGTTTCTGAATTGGTACAAGAGTGAGCAATGACACAAAGAAATGGTAGTCTGAGCATTTTCCAGAGAATCAGAAAACTTGGAAGACAAGACGTTCCAAGATCTACAAGAGATGATGAAGACAAAAACAATTACCAAAAAGGGCATGATAGTGTAAAGAGATTGTGTTTACTCCACCACATCCCATTCAATACCAAACTCAGAAAGGTAAAGACGATTTTTCAGTCCTATGCTCATGTAGGAGCCAGTTATCCATTGCATTGGACTTGTTTTGTGTTTTCAGGGGTTGATATCATAATATGTAAATATTGCAAAGCGTTTCCGACATTTTAATAGAATTAGCACATGGACAGAGGTTGCAGCATCTTGACAAGAAGCACAAAGTGCCTTTTTCTTCAAAGAAGAGTTTTGAGGTATATGGGTCACTCTCTAACCACCTCCTCATGGATGATGCCTCATGCTAAATCCCCTATAAACTCTTGTAAGTTCTGCATCATGCTTGTCATAATTTGTAAGCCCAAAACAATCATCAAGTTCCACTTCATAAATGTTGGCTGTGCAAAATTGAGATCCAGTTTGATTAACTAGCAATGGAGTGGTGCATTTGAAATATCTTCACTGATTGCTGAGGAGGAAATCACAAAGTACTGAATTTGCTTTCCGGATGCAAGCTTTTTTTTTTTTGCAATGTAGTGAAAGCATTGCATGGATAAGAAGTGTGACATCATGAGAGTTACAAACAATCTATAATTTTGTTGCACTTAAAGCAATCCGGCTACCAATTCTGAGACTGCGAGCTAACTGGAATCTTACTGTACTGAAAAACAACATTCTGCGTTGTCAAATTCCAATGTCGATTGTGTGTAAGAAAAGTTGGGTGATGCTCTAATCTCTGTTGCAATGTAGTGATCAAAGCTTTGCATTGTTGGCAAGACCTTATCTGCATCATGGCCCGCCCAAGCAGCTTTCACTTGTACTCGAGCGAGCCAGATGCAATTCCCAAAGATGCAAGGAACGACGTGAACCACACCACCGCAAGGATGAACTAGTAGAATGCTCTCGTAAACTTAATATCAACGTGCGAAAACAGGTTTACCACCTTCACAAAGGAAGTCAAGAAGCCGCAGACGACTTCAGAATCTTCTTGGCTTGTCACCAGCAGCTCTATCAAATTCGGGCATTTTTTGACCACCCCGTCGATCAAGAGAAGAAATTTGTCGTCGATTTCATGAAACCCGAGCTCCAAGAATCGAAGTTTCTCGAGAGCAGTAGAGCCGCCCTGCAATTGATTCTCGACCGTCATCCGCGGGTGACTCGGATCCTGCACCTCTTCCTTCATCATTTTATAGGAAAGAGCCAAGTGGCTCAAACGCGGGAACAAGAAGGCGATTGTCTCTAGGTTCAGATTCACGAGATCATCATCGAGCGGGATGCTCCTCAACTGTAATTTCCTCAATTTCGAGGATGGTTTTGAAAGAACGCATTTGATTGTAGCCCAAACAGTATAGCATGAAGACTGCACTTCAACCTCTTGTAAGTCCAGACAATCTGTGTTGTTTCCAATGTCGAAATGACCGAGGAACCTCACAGAGGCAATTTTCAGACTGCTCAATCTGGCGCCTTTCTTCACAAGTTTAAAACTTAGTAAGTTAGACGCCGACAGACTAAGTTTCTCTAGAAGGGTAGCCTCCAAGATCACGCTGTTAAGGCTCAAATCATCCAAGAGGAACGATTTCAAACTGGAGCTTCTGAGGTTTAGAATGCAATGCAGATCCGTTGGGATAACATTCGAGTTGACGAGGGAGAACGATTCAAGCTTTCGGCAGGCCGACACAAGCGATTGGAGCTGGAATGTTGTCACATCTACCAGATTATACAGAGTAAGAGACAGCAGACACATGAACCGTTGAGCAGTGGGATCTGTCGTAAGTCTAATGTCTGTGTGTCGCAAACGCAAGCTTTCGAGATACCTCATCTTCCCACATCTCTCTAGCATGTTAACATTGAGTGTGGACATTGGCACCTCGTAGGTCAGATGACGAAGAGATCCACCAGTATGCGAGAGCCAAGCAATCACCGCTGTCCCTGAAAATTTGGTCCCATGAAGAATGCGCAAAGTTTGCAGACCCATGGTTTGTAGCACTATGTCAGTCAGCAGAAATTCGAGCTTTAGTGTTTTGGATTTTCGGTTATAAAAGGAACGATCCGAGTATTGGTCCTGTTGCAAAGTGTGGAGATGGCGTAATGCCTCTCTCCACTTTCGGCACGTCATTGAAGCCCTTACCACATCCTTCACGTTGGCGACGTGTGATAGTATGTTGCCTATCACTTCCACTGGAAATCCCTCCATCCCTCTCTTCTGATCTCCAACTTCTTCTGCTCCTCTTGACTCATTTGCCGTTTGGCTGCCGATCTTGGTTCCTTTCTGTCTCTTCCACCGCTGGTCGGTCATGATGAATCAATCGCTTACAATATCCACAACAGATTGTAGACAAGAAAGAATCAAAATGCTGGTGGTGGCGACGAGGATTTGAACAAAGATTTCTTAGGTTTAGGGTTGTTTTTCTTTTCTGCAAATAGACGGAAGGCGAAGGTGCAGAGACGGAAGACGAAACGTAGTCGACTTCACTGTACCGGCTGTCTTTCTGCTAAGTCTCGATGGAGGTTTGTTGGTTGTCATCGAATAATGTGTGCGGCAGCCGGCTGGCTGCAAAAGGTGCTTCGGAATTGAGATGTGAACAGAGCCATGATCGCTTTGGGGGGCTGTGTTGATGATGTCTCGGAGTGGGAAGTAGCATGTGACCAATGGAGCTGCTCGCTGTTGCGATGGGCAATCATTGTGTGCAAGGTGAAAGTAGGCAACGATTTGCAGGAGAAGGCAGTTCTGGTGTGGGATTGAAGCTGATTGCAAGAAAAGGAGGAAACCAAAAGAAAAGGGGCTGAAGGTGAGGAGTTCTTGTTTCTCAGGTTGTGTTCTGAATTCTGCTAGTTTTGCTTCAGCTTGCTAAACGGAACTGTGTGGAGTTGATTTGGTATGAAATGTGCCAAAGCATTGTGCACATTGTCTCTGTCTCATGAGTTCCTCACACATCGTCTGATCTCGCCAGTGCATTCAGTATTTGTGTATGATACCAACTGTCAGATTATTATATTATTATTATTTGTTGGGCCAGTTGACAAAGTATACAATGGTTTCTGTGTGGATCTCCAGGTCACAAGTTATGTTTCGAACTTGCAACAAACATGTATCTGCCTTTGCTCATGTTTGACAAACATTTGCACAAGTCAAACAAGAAATTTCTAAGCATCTTTTTGCCTCTTTAGTAGGGTTGATGGTTGATTTGTCAGCTGTCTTATATGATGGGTTCTACTAACATGGTCTTTATTTTTGTTTCAATTATTCCAACATGTTGGAGATGTATGTGCAGCAGCCAAAGTTGTAGTATTATTCTTATTCAAAGAAGCCCAATTCGTAGTTGAAGTAGGAGCCAAAGCCACAGTCAAAGTCCAAGACTAAGCCCCAGAATTAGTCCAGTGGTGAAAGTAAAAAACAGATAGCAAGCAAAAACCCAACAATTACACGTCGAAAGAGCCAAGCATCAGGTACTACAGCTAAGTTCCTATGGGGTTACACTATGGTCAGGGCAATGGAAATATTAGCTTTGTTTGTTAGGACTCCTGCTTAGGGGTACACACTACATTGTCTTTATGTCATGATTGGGTCTCAAATGTATATTGAAGACATTTGCCATCAGGTCTTAGGATTTCATTTACCTTCAATGCCACAGAAGTGAACGTGATTAGTGCTAATAAATGAGTGAGACGTGGAAATGAGACATGTGTAAAGGGACATTTCCAACAATGCAAAGTAGGCTTCATGTACTGCCATGTGCTTGAAAGGCAATTGAAATCGAAAGCTTTGGGGAAATATCTAAAGTGACAAAGGTGAAAACTTTTAAACCATCCTTCACAATATTATGGCTGGATATAGGATATAACATATAGCCTCCAGAAACTGAACTTTCTTTGATGTATATCAACTTCCCTTCTAAAGGTAGGGGAGATGTATGGATTGTGGGGGTAAAATGTGCCTTTTGTGCACAAAGATAGAGGGGTGCAGCAGTCAGTTGTGTACTTCATTTCAAGTCTTCTTCCATTTGGTTTGTTTATAGTTGTTGCAAATTTCTCTTAGAGGGATGTTGGTTCCAACAGTTAGTCAATGTGGTATATTTTGCGAAAGGTAAATAGATTTAAATTACAACTGTGGGAAGGACATAGGAAGATAATCCTGATAATGTTCGGATTCTTCAAAATGTAGTTGCAGAATCTACATCTGGTTTTAGTCTTATGGTCCATGACAATTATGAGTTATGAAACACCTTGACAGACTACTAGACAAGAGTGAGATGAACGTTACTATGGAAGACACATGTTCCAAGATTTGCCTTTTATGTTGGACCATCTAGGTGAACTCTCAAATCCTGATGTGAAGAAACAGTGATGGTAATGAAGTTTCATTGTACTTAAATTCAAGAATGTTCATAGTTCATACCAAAGTTGGAGTGGATATAATTTGATCTGTGATGGTGTATATATCACATATATATACATATTCAATCAAGGTAAGGATGCCCAAGACCCACCCTGTTACCTTTATACCAGTGTT
>Ga0209611_10003058_pt1 | contig 29263 bp, 14 predicted proteins | sample S1TSphgellanicum_3_FD_187693 | JGI IMG/M metagenome (GOLD analysis project Ga0209611, IMG submission 187693) | Host-associated microbial communities from peat moss isolated from Minnesota, USA - S1T2_Fc - Sphagnum magellanicum MG (SPAdes) (version 2) | ecosystem: Host-associated > Plants > Peat...
TCATTTGTATTGCGCATTCATTGAAATAGTTTGAATGTGACTCAATATGGGGTAATTTTTGTTTTTCTTGTTGTGTGAATATGGTTAGGATTTAAGGTTTGCTCTTTGTCATTGTCTACTTATTTTTTGGAATGGCAAAAGTTGTTCAAGAGTTATTGTTTTTCCAAAATTGTCCATCGCTGAAGTGACTACAATAAAGGCAAAATAGGGAAAGTAGGAGTGTTTTGTTGTTTATGTGTAATGCAAAGCTTATCTCAATGGGACTTGGAATGGAGGAGGATGGAATTACAACTAAGGTGGAGCTACCTCAAAAGGCATAATGGATGCTAATGTTGGGGGATTTAAGGGCCAAAAGATAAGCTAAGTTCATGCAATTCTTTTTACATCATAGATGGGGTGTTCTCTTGAATGTTCTCATTGACTATTGTTGTTTTTCTTCCATTGCACCAATAATTGTTGGTGAAAGTCGTAACAAATGTTGTGCTCAAGGTTTTATATGAAGGGTTGAAGCTGAAAAGTGATGAAAGATTCCAAGAGGTCCAACCTGTAGGTGGTAGTGCTTGTAGACAACTGTAGAACTTATTGGAAACCATAATTTCTTAAGCAAAAATCATGTTGAACTTGAAGACATGAGAAACCTTCAATATTTGAAGGTATCCTAGAGCTAGGGCAAATTGACAAGGTAAAACAAGACTTTAGCCAAATTTTCCCAAAAAAAACCTAATACCAAATCTATCACCACAAAATTTATAATATGTTTTAACAAACCTCATATCTTAGTTGACCACGTTAAGCAATATGCATTGTTGATAGCAAGGTGAGAATGTAAACATCTTATATGCTACCATGTAGAATCCTAAACCATGCATTGCATTGTAGAAAGGTGGGTTTTTAATACCTCAATGGATCAAGTGAACAAAGAGTGTTTTGATTTCAACATTACCTTAATTCAAATCAAATTAGGTTAATTAGCAAGAATAGGAAGAACAGCTAGATGTTAATTGTAGACAAGTTTATGTTTGTGACATTCTATAGATTGATTCAATAAAAATTGCATGCAATAAGAGAAAGTTTTGAAGCTTTAGGGTCATTAAGTCATCATAGACATAGGAAGAACACCAGAGTTTGCAGGTTTGCTATTTTAAAATTCATATAGATCTTTTGATATAGATGATAAAATCATTAGCTTTTTTTTGGTCACACAAATTCCATATGCATCAATGCATCAATCACATTTAGTGTTAAATACAAGTTAAATCAAAGTTAAGAAATACAAAGTTGGTCATGAATTCACACCAATAGTGCTTCGTAACACCAAAACCTAGGTGTCATTTGATGTGACACTAGGTGTTATCTTGGTGTTCAAATATTGGTAGACCGGTGGTGAGTGACCACAAAATGTTCAAAACTTCTAGATTTTGAATTGAAAAATCATGTTTCATTGCACCCTTCGAAAGGGTCTTTTAACTCATTGTTTGGTACCCCCTCCCCCTAATGTTCCTTATGAAAATTTCTTGATTACACACTCCTAATAGTAAGGGATTAATTTTTTTTAAATTTTAACCTTAAGCTCCTTTACGCTTCATTGAACATAAATTTCAAATATAGGTTGAGGTTGTGATGTCTTCAGGCGATGAAAAGAATGAAGCCCAACTAGAATTTAAACCACTTTGAAAAACTAATTCTTCCACAAATTAATCAAATGCTTATACCTATGAAAAAATATGATTTGCCAAATGAGTTAATCATGAAAAAAGTCAAGTTTTTTTTTAAAAAATAAATAAATGACATTAAAAAAATTTACTTTTAGATGGCATGTTCCTTGTCATCAAAATAAGAATTAGGAAGTAGAATTAGTACTAAGGACCTTGAATAAACATCCCCAACTTTTAAACCCAAGTTGGATTAGGCAATATCACCTTAACTTGATTGAACCTATGAATTTTTTTTGATTAACACATGATTTCATGCGTGAATCATGATTGTTAAAAGCAATCAACTTTTGATTTTTTAGGTATGAAACCTTAACACTACACCATTGTGTGAATGTACCCTTGGTGCTAATTAGCATTGATTTAAGGTGATCATTATAAAAATGCCATGTGGCATTTTTAATGGCTAGTTAAGTGTTAAGACTACCAGTAGAAGTCCTAACACACACAATGAAGGCACTTTCAATATATATATTTAAAACATTATTATTTACTTGATGATTTTATTTAGGTTGATGATCTCAATTTGCAAATTCATGTTTTAAAAAATTGTTTGTTAAAATTAATAGAAATATCCATAATGTCACCATGTCTTTGAAAATTGTGCTCTAATTTGATCCCCTAATCCTTGTTTGATCCCCAATTTGAGTGTATCCATAATTTGAATGAAATTGGGTAGTGTTTCATGAAATGAGGTATCAATTTAAAAGATTTGCAAGACCTTATTTCGATAAGGATTGATTTAATGAAGAATTTTTCAAGGCATAATTAATAAGGGATAAAGTTGGGTTGAAACTCTTTTCAAGACCAATTTAGGTGAGAAAATTAGTTTTTTTTCCTTTTTTCCTTGTGTGTTGTTACCATTTTGACTTTTCATTTATTTCCTAATTTTGTTTAAATTGGGCCCTGATAGTCTAGTTTCAAGTATTTTTCAAATAATTCTATTACTAAGGATGAAGTTCCAATCGTTTTCAACATTTCACTTCTAAATGGATTGACAAACATGAAATTTTATGAAGCGCCAAATTAGTATTTGTGGTGTTCACCAAATTATCATCAAAACAAATGATTCAACCTATTGAATATAATTGATTTTGCATTCAATAATATGGTGCATTCAACAACACAATAAACATTGCTTTTACAAATTGCAATATACACATGAAGTTTGATCAATATTAAAATTGTAAATAAAAGATTGGATATATAATTAAAGACTAGTTGGCATGGCTAACAAACATTTAGGTTTTTCAAATCTATTTCTTATCCTCAAGACACAAGTATGGTGTGAGGAAATGCCAACCAACATTGTAAAATATAATCAAAATCAAAAACTTATTAGAGGTACCTTTAAAATCATACCCAATCAAACCCTTCTTTCATACCATATTGGTTCTTTTTGTATCCTTGTGATGCCCATTTTCATGTTATCCATAAAGTCCCAAAAAATCATGACCAAACACAAAAATTCAACATGGGATTCCCAAAAGGGGTGGCAAACACAAATTGTTTTTCAATAATAGGTTGCCCAACTTGAATTGAGGTTTTAGGGTTTAAGACTTGGGATTTTAGCATGGAACTTTTAGGGTTGAGGTTTAATTATATAATTGTTTAGGTTTTATGATTAATGTTATAGTTTAGGTTTTAGGGTACAAGTTTTGGGGTTTCAACATTTGATCACATTGCAAATGTTGTTTTCTTTAACCCTTTTTCATTCGAATTTCCTATCTTTAGTTCTTTAAAGGCATTTTATGATTTTTCAAAGTCTCCTCTACAAAAACAAAATTATGTTAATATGTTTAGTAGTCAATATAAATTTGCATCCACACAACAACAAGAATAAATTGAATGACCTATTTTTTATTTTTGCCATTGGTCACAAAATGTAAGTAATATGAGGTGACCATAGTGTTAAGGAGGAAAGACTCAACAATTTGTGTGCAAACCTTTCCTTTTTAGGGGGTCTTTGCCTTGTGCAAAACAACATATTATGGACCGATGTGTCTTTTCCAACTCAATCTCAACAACCTTTATGGTTCCCATGAATTTTTCCATCAGAAACATACACAAACAAAAATAATTCATTCACATGCATTGGCCTAACAATCATTAAAATTCACCAAAATAATCCTTGGATTTCACCAAAAGGGTCATTAGACTGAACCAAAACATTTAGCCACAACAAGAAATCTTGTCCTTTGTCACCCCCTCTCCCATGCAACTAAAATGTTCAATTTTATTATAATTTAACCAACAACAAATCTTTGCACTAGAATAATAAAACTTTGAACTAATTCTTAAGAACAAATGAGGCATCATTTCAACCACTTGCCCACTTTCTAAAAGAAATTACTACATTTGAACTCTAAAACAATGGAATATAGGCACTATTTCATCCATAAACTCACCTTCTAAAACAACTCATAAAGTAGGTATTTGAACTTCTAAAACAATGGAGGTAGAACAATGGAGGTAGTGGCTTTTCATGAACCACTTTTACCTACTATTGTAGTTTCAAACTTACTGAATAGCTATGGGCAAAAAAATTGTTTTATAACACATACCAAGGTGAGAACATGGTAAAAGGAGCCAAGGGCACCAAGATAAAAGTTCTTTTCCAAGGATTACACATGACACATGTCATTTTTCTGTTGGTTTATAATTTTAAATTTTGTATTTCAAATACTCAATTTGACATTGCATGTTAAATACAAATACATTTTGACTACAAATTGATTTCATATCATGTATATTATGCATTCATGCCCTCTATAACATAAATATGAACAATTTTTATTGAAGCCACATTTTCAAAATCTGTAATTGTCAATGTCAAAAACACTTTTGAACCAAATGTATTCAAATGGGTTATAAATTTTTTTTCATTAGTTCAAGCCCTTTTGCCTTTCTAATCATTAATGTTAAAGTATTTTTCAATTTTTTGAAAGAATGGTGCACATTTGGTAGTAAAAAAAGATGTTCCAAAAAACTAAGAATTGTCCACTTTTGAGGTTTGAGTGCTTTGAACATGCAAAAACATTTTTTATTTGTGTCAAACTTTGAACATGTAAACTTTGTAATTAATGAAAAATATTCCCAAAAGAATTATGACTATCCAAATTATTATGCTTCCTTTGTGATCTTCCAAACATACAAAAATGTTTTTTTAAGGAGTGTCCATTCACTTGAGTGGCTCCTTTGACTTTGTTTTTGCCCACCATTACAAACCATCTTGTATCAATGTAAATCCCCATTCAAGTTTAGAGCAGATTGTAAGTGTAAGGTAACACCATTGGAATAGAACAATATTTTGCATAAGACAAAAGCAAAATTCATATGATGGGTTTACCTTGTAGTAAATGTTTCACAAATTCAATGCTTGCTTGTAAGAACTTTATAATCATGTAAAGCCGAATGTTAATCATCCATGTAATTAACATTTTACACATCACAAGTGAACATGTGCATGTAAGCATCACATTTTTAAATGGAAAATGTAACAAATCATTATAATGAATCCTAGAAATGGCAAATCTATGTTTACATCTGGTAGATTTCAAAGATTTGTTGAGCCTTACTTCCTAATGTTGCAATGGTTAATTGTATCCATAAATATTTTGATTTAGTCATTTATATTAGGTAAAATTTGATGCCACCTTGTGCGTGGGGTTCATAACCACTCAAGATAATATACCTTATATCCAAATTTGTCTCCTTTTTCATCTTGCTTATTTGAATGGATATAAAAAATTATCGCAACATAGGGAGCCCAATTTTCCCTTTTTTTTCACCCTCATTTTTTTCAAGTAGTTGGGTGTTGTCCTTTCTATTCCTTTTATTTATAGACAAATATAGCCTAGATTATCCATTTCAAGTTTTAAATTGGAGTTTAGAATGGAATTTTTTCTCAAATTTCATGACGTTTTTTACATTGACTATGTATAAAAAATGAAAGGTAGAATTCCTTTTAAATGTTTGAACACTACAAATCAACACACATTTAAGTTTTAATTTAATTTAACTGATTCAGACACCTCTAAAGGAAGTGAACTAAGGATGGGATTTTTGACAATCATTATTGAGGCCTTCATGTTTCCCATAATATTATACATCCATTAGGAAGAAGTGAACGCTCACAAAGGAGAACTTTTAAAGAACTTCATGCTACCGTGAACCAAAAAACCTCTTTTATGATCAATTCAACTAATCTTAAACAACAATATTGTGAAGATGGAAATTTTATTTGATATTTTTTAAAGCTACAAACACAATAAAAAAAAGTCAAGGGGACCAAGGTTAATGTGCTTTTCAAGGATTACATTTGACATGTGACATTCCTATGTTGGTTTATTTTCTAAATTTTGCATTTTTCATACCTAGTTTACAACTATGTGCAAAATATAATTATATTTGACTACATCTTGATCTATATCATTTATATTATGCATCCATGCTTTAAATAACATAAGAATGAATAACTTGTGTTAAGGACACATTTGAAGCAAATGCATCCAACTGTGTTTTTAAATGAATTTCACCAATTTTTAATGCTTTTTCTTTTTTAATCATCAATATTAGGTCTTCTCCCATTTTGAAAATGAATGGTGCACATTTGATAACAAAAAAAGATGTTTTAAAAAAAAAAACCGTTGCTCATAGTTGTTTTGAACACAAAAATGATTCTTGAAACATCATCTATTTGCATCAAGTTTTGAAAATTGAAACTCTACAAATAATGGAACCTAAAAGGGAAGAAAATTTGACAATTCAATTTATTATGCTTCACTTGTGATTTTTCAGAAATACAAAATTATAATTTTAAACATTGTCCACACACAAGTGACTATTATTTGTTCCAATCCTTAGTCAAATTGATCTTTGTAAGTCAATTTATGTGATGAAGAATGGTAGTGAAGAGATGTATGTCATGCATTTCAAATTCAATCATCTTTTATCATTTTGTTATAACTTCATCCAAGTTTGCTAAGAGAATTAAAAATATTGCAAATTAATGTACCACCTTGAAGAATACCCCTTACCTTCTTGTTGTTGTTGTTGATTTTTGGTAAAAATGAAATAAATTTTTGTTGGTCCCTATAGGACAACACATTAATACATTTGACATGGTGATTTTTCCCACAAATGGTTCTGAATGACCAATTTGGGACCTAGTTATTTATACATTATTCTTATAATTAAATTGGACATTTTGAAGATAATTGTGACCTTCATACAAGAAGGATTTGCAAATTTATATTTTTAATTAATCATATTGTAAGCATTTGGTTGAATTTGATTAGGTCACAATACAGTGACACGCACATTCCAACAATAGACATCTCCCTTTATTAAAATTCAATACAAATAGTTTTCAAAGGATTGCATGAGATGTTTGTTCTTCTACATAGCTACTTAGAACCAAGTTGACATCTTAATTAATTACTTCCCTTCCACATTTCAAAATATTTTTTCTTGAATAATGGATTGGAATTGCCCCCTTTGATTGATAGGAGCTCTTAACATCCTTGTTTCCTTCTAGCTTCATTCCTAGCTACTCAAGGCCTTGCAAGAAGTGTTCTTTGAAGATCAAAGATTACAACTACTTCCACAACCAACAAACAAAAACCTTAAACACCAAGAAAGGATGTAACCTTCCTTCAAACCCAACAAATCATGAATCAAAGATGAAAAAGTTAGGTAGATTCATAAGGAGTGGAAATTGGGCAATAGCCATCAATCGCCACTACCATGCTTTGATTTCAAACAAGTGAAGCTTGAGCATCTTGTGGAGAGCAGTTGATATGCACAAGGAAAAAAAGTGATGATGAACTAAACCTTTTGGACTAGTGGCTCAAGTTTTGTAAGCACACATATAAAAACATCATCAATTCGTTTGTGTAAATATTTTAAGAGTTATGTTTTGAGAGAGGAATCCAAATTCGTGCTTGTCAATTTTGATAGCTCTTTTCCTTTGTGTGCATAATTTGCAAACTTGGTATTCCCCACATGGAAATTGAATACAAAATATAATTAATCTATGAATCAATAGCAATGACATCCACAAGGTGTGAAGCCCATCCTTGCAAGGAAGGACACTATCACTATACTACTAAGTAAATTGAAGTGTTTTCAAAACAAATACAACATTTTTTCATGAAAAGTGGAAATAAAGGCATCATGGACAACATTCTATGTCCAACTGTGTTCATTATTATGGGCATATTGCAAAAAATGAGTAGTTAAGTGACCAATGGATTGGTTACAAATACGCCAAGGAAGATTTACCATCAACAAATCATCAACATTGGATACTTGGGAAAATTTTAAAATTTTGCAACCCTCACCTTTGCTTTGCAACCAACATTGAGGCAGAACAAAACAAGAGAAAAAACCAAGAGCAAGAGCAAGGCATGGGACAAGTTAATGGAATTGAAACACAATTGAAAAGAAATGATATGGAGTGTGGGAGTCCAAGGGGAAGCACTCTCAAAACTCTAAACTTGAACTCTTGTTTTAAGAATGCTCTCTCAACTTGCACTATCACTTTGAAGATTGCAACTCCCAAGCAGTGATGCTTGATGCATCATATTCAGAAGTGTTTTTGTCTCTTGGTTTGCAAGTGCACTTGAACACATCCCATGATTGCCTAGCTAGTAGTGATGAGCTTTCTTTTGTTGCTATGTTGTTATGAAATGCAAAATGTTGTTTTTGAAACCCTCATGAGTAACATGACAACACCATAGTCTTGAAGTTTTCTCTACTTTGTTACTGATTTCTCTAAACCATTACCCAAAATTTTAGATTATAAACCTACTCAAATGATCAAAACTTCTGAGCCTCAACATTTCTGTTACACAAAAAACAACAACTAAATTGAAAAGCAACAGAAAGAAATGGTACAACACTAGCCTACCTGCAAGTATCTACATGACTCACTGAAGATTCAAGTAAGTTTGAAGGAAGGATTGAATAAGTCATTAATGGCACATGGTGACAGGTAGAGAGGTACCCATATTTTCATATGATACAATGAATTTGGTACGTATTCAAATGAGCAAATTCTCATTGAATCAACAGTGTCAAAGACCCAAATGACTGACAATGGCACAAAATTGTGTAACACAGGAGGCAGAGCATGATAAATTATTTGATTGTCATAGCAAAACTCTAAGTTAGTATTGTACAAACTGTTGAAACTATCAGTGGTTTTAGTTAGTAATAGGTGTGTTTTATGTGTTTGAGATAATTTGGATTTGTGTAAAAACCCGGGTGATCTCGCTCTGAGTATTGTGGGTAGTGATGTGGAGGATAGGATTGACTAGGCCTATATTGGTTGTAGTAACTGGGTGCATATTGAGAATGGCCCCAGTAGTCCACTGGTCTCTCTGGGTAATAGTAGCGGTATGCTGGAATGGGAGGAAGTGGAGAAGGAGGAGGAGGAGTGGGCTCTGCTGGTTTCTTCTCACCTTTGTCTCCACCCTTGTTGTCTGCTGCTTTCTCCTTGGGTTTCTCCTCTGCTGCTGCTTTCTCCTCTGCTTTCTTCTCAGGCTTTTTCTCTTCTGCTTTCTTCTCAGTTTTGTCCTCACCTTTCTTTTCTGCAGCTTTCTCCCCTGACTTTTTCTCCTCATTGGGTTTCTCCTCTGCTTTCTTCTCGGCTTTCTCCTCCACTTTCTCAGCTTTTGTTGCCTCAGCTTTGGGTGGTTCAGCAACAACAGCAGCAGGTGGGTCATTCACAATGTCTGCTTTCTTGTCAAATTTCCTTGCCTTCTTCAACACTCGGAGTGAATCCGTTTTCCCCAATACTGTCACTTTATGAGCCTGAATGTCTGCTTGAACATCCACAACACCTATGATGCAAGCACCACTTCCAATTTGTGATCCAGGCTCTCCCTCTAAATAATTTCACACACCTCTGCTCAAAGCAATTCCCCAAACCAAGACTTGCACCAAGTTTCCAGCAAAACATAGGTCTAGAGAAACAAGTGCTAGGGAAAAAAACTAGGGGATGAAACTCACCAGCAGCTTCATTGATAACTTCCGTGACCATCTCTACACACTTCATGCAACACATTTTAACTTTGAGCACAACTTTCTGCAACCAAGAATGCACACAGTTGAATGATCAAACTGCAACACGCCATGAGAGATGTCCAACAGAGTTTTGGGTATCTTTCCAAAAGATTGGTTCAAGCTCAAAATGTGGGGAATAGGGGAAGTTCCAAACCGGTGGCTCTTCGGGCTTCTTTTCCTCAGGCTTGGTCTCCTTCTTGGCTTCCTTCTCTGGCTTCGCCTCCTCCTTCTTCTCCTCCTTCTTTTCCTCTTTCTTTTCCTCCTTCTTCTCCTCTTTCTTTTCCTCCTTCTTTTCTTCCTTCTTCTCCTCCTTCTTTTCTTCCTTCTTTTCCTCTTTCTTCTCTTCCTTGTTCTCTGGCTGTTTGGGGACCTCTACTGGGACGAGCTTCCACATAGTTCCAGGTGGCGGCGGCATCATCCAAGTGGGCCCAGGCAGTCCATAGCGGAACATCTGAACAAGGAAGAAATTCTTTCTTAGCCAATCTAGAAATTTTGGCAGAATCTACTGCTCAACATATCTTCTTCAGTCTGCCTTCAATGCAAACTTGTTGAGCCACCCCCACAATCCACATGCTATTGGCAAGACCCTTAGACAGTAAATCTTCTAGCCCCTTAGAAAACACAATACTGCAAACACTGGTTCAAAGACACCTGTTGTACTCCCAAGCACGTAGAAGGCAAACATACCTCAGTGTTCTCCATCGATCTTCACAAAAGCAGCGCTTTCTCGATCTGAACAACTTTCTCACGATCCTTTCTTCTCGCAGATCTCGAAGCTCAATCACCAAAACAAAACTACAGTAACCGAAATCTTTGCAACTATTTTCAACCAAATATCCGTGACACTTCTTTGAAGAAAAAGAGTATTGGGCTAGAAGATGGAGATCATAAAAGTCTGGGCAAGAAACACTTTGGCTGTGACTGGAATTCCGCTTGTAATATATAGACACTGCCAGTAATAATGCCTTCTTCACTTAGTAGACTCGGCAATTGAGCTGACAAGTGTTGTAAAACGTAGGAGCTCTTTCCAAACTAGAAATAGAGCAGCTGCAGAATCAAAAACGCAAAAGCACGATTCGGCAAAACAAGATTGAAGTTGTAGCTATGACTCCAAGTCTCTTGTGGAGAGACTGAAAATCAGAACACTCCAAGAAAACCCAAGTTGCACTTGATCAAAGACAAACAACAAAATGCACTAAGTTTCACTTCAAAACAGAGTTTCCAATTGGCAAAGTAAAGAGAAGAAATTTACCAACTTCAAGCTCTGAGCAAGAGAGAAAGAAACTGATCCTCTCTCTCTCTCTCTCTCTCTCTCTCTCTCTCTCTCTCTCTCTCTCTCTCTCGCTCGCAAAACAAATACAAATGTGATCACAGAATCCAAATGCAACGAAACAGGAGATGAACCAAAACAGCGAAACAAAAGACCAAAAAATCCGTCAACACTACAACTTAACAATCGGATCAGAAAACTTCCAGCAGCAGTTCAAAAAAGGAAAGAAGAGGGAACGAAGAGAGCACAAGAAATGTCACAACACAAAAAACTGAAAACAAGGAGTAGCCTACATCACACAAGAAAAAAGCTTGGAACCAACAGAGACACAACAAAAGAGAATTAAAAATTAAAAAATGAGAATCGGATAGCAATGCGAGCTATGCGTGCGAGCGGGGATGACGGTGGTGATATATGAGGTAAAGAAAGGACGGTGCCAAAGAGCGGCCTGGAGAGGACTGAACCTCGTGAATTTGTTTGTACCGGTGCTCCCCCCCCTCCTCTCTCTCTCTCAGTTTCCGGTAGGCTAGCGTACTTCTTACAAGAGATCGTGGGAAGTGGTGCCCAAATTTGACCCATTCAAGCATGAGTGACAAAAGGGGGGAGGGGAATCAGGATGGAATTGGTACCTACTACTCAATTTAGAGGGTAAAGAGAGTTGGTTTGTAGGCTGGTGGGTTAGAGAGAGAGAGAGAGTGTGTGTGTGTGTGTGTGTGTGTGTACTAGTCAAAACAGAAGAAAGTACCGCTCTGCAATTGGAAATTAGGTAGTTGAGTTGCCAACTCACAGGCTTGTCCTGGAACAAAAACAAACAAAAAACCCAAAATACACCCCAAAAAAAGAGAAAAAAAAAAGAGGAGGAGGAGGTTGCATTGGCCACTGCCCTGGTCCAGAAATTCCTAATGGCTATCATCATCAATAAAGGAAAAAGGAATGTGAACCCTTTCATCATGCCCATTCAATTTGTACTCTGGTGTGAAGATAACCAACAAAGTGGCTGTGGAACTCTGAAACTCTTGTTCATGACATTCAAATTTAGCCACTAATTTGAGAGTGAAAAAAGTCCATGGAATGTGAAAGTTTTTTTGTTTCACACCAAAACAAAAGTTTGTGCATTATAAAAAGGTTTAGGGGTATTTCTCTATGAACTGAACTGCCTATGCTTTTGAACGTCCTTTGTGCAGTGGTGTATAGCATAGGTTTGACTTGTATTAATTAGCTGTGGTGAGCCCCAAAAGTTCAAACTTTTGCCCTTTTGTGATGTACATCATTGATTGGCCCAGCACAAAAAAAATAATCAAGGTTCTGGCTATTGAGAACATATTGGGAAACACATTGAGAACTTGTGGAACAATATGGGAAACACATTGGGAACCAATAAATCCAACAACCCCCTCACCCTCGCCAAAAGAAAAAAATTGGGCCCCTTGGGTGGAAGTTGGCTCGCCTCATTGGCTGCCAAGAATTTTTATGCCAACCTTTCTTTGGTTTTTATCATTTTGGGCCTAGGGACACAACTTGTGGGACATAGTCAGGTAACTTTGTTAGGTTATCTTACTCAAATAAATTTTGGTTTGTTGTGAGAAGGACTCTTTTTGGGGCCAAATAGGTTTTGGTTTGTTGTGAGAAGAAGGACTCTTTTTGGGGCCATATAGGTTTTGGTTTGTTGTGAGAAGCATTCTTTTTGGGGTTGGAGATGAATGGATAAACTAATGGAGTTGGTCTTTCAAGGATCCAAGCAGAGGAGAACATGTTTGAATGTTTTGGACAAGGATGACATTCCTTGATCATGTACAGGTACTGATTTTTGAGTTAGCAACGGTTTTGGTACCTAATTTGACCCTACTTATTACAGAGGTTTTCTTGAAAAAAACAAGTTATGCTCTTGTGAGCTGGACTCTTCTTTGAGAAGTATGTAGTTAGTATGTACCTACTAAGAAGTCATATGCATTAGACTTTCGACCTAACTTTTGGTGGGTATTTTGCATTCTATCCAGAAAGTCTTATGTAACTATCTTTGTTGCAGCAAAGTGTGGCAAATGACAAGTTCATGGGTGCTGTACATGCAGCCAGGGATACACGACAATTGCTAGCACCATATTGCTGACAGTTCGTTATTACTGGTGTTGGGTGCATCATTGTTTTCGTGCTTTGGCACAAAAGATGTTGATCACCCTGCGGAGAAAAGTTCATTTGACTCAGAGTACTTCACACAGACAGACCTTAATACCTCCTTGATTGACTTCCTTCTTTTTAAATGGCTAGTAACAAGATCTACACCTCACAATGGTCCACATTCCAGTCCATAGGACTAAAAAGAACTTGACTACTTAACTCATGCTAAATTCTTTCCATATGGTCTAGCCATTCAGAGCTTATGTGATTATGGTTTGAGATGAGATTTTAACAGCTCGGGTAGACAACAATTGGGCAAAGTGGACACAAATTACAATTCATGAGTTGAAAGAGTTGTACTGCAACCTCCTTGCACACAACATGCAAACTTAAGGTGTAAAATACATGGCATCCATGTCATGGAATTAACATCAATTTTACTTAGTTTTGAACACAATTTTTCATCTTATTTCATTTATTTTATGTACATGGCAGTTTTTATTTCTTAATGCAAGTTTAAAACACAATTAAACAAAAGTCACACAAAAACATAATAAAATGAAATCCATAACAATGAAATAAGTGGAATATCAAATCATTTGTCTCCTCTTGCCTACTTCTAGAGCTCTAAGTCCAAAGAATTTAGTCTTTTAAACTAAAGGTTTAATTTGACCTTAGGATAGCATAGTCAATGAAAGTGGAAACAATTGTACAATTGTCTAAACTTGAGACAATTTGTTGATAAATAAGTGACATGGCTACCTATGTGACAACTTACAATCAACACTAACTTTTTGTGATAGCACTAGTTTTTTTAAAGCTAATGGTGCCAAGATAAAGATGTTCCAAATATGTAAATTTTGGTCCTTAATACCATCGTTAAATTAGCTTTTCAGATTTCTATGTGATAATCTATTCATAAATCCACCATCTCCTTTGGCTCCACACTTTAGCCATCATCAATTATGCTTCGAAGTTATACAAATGTTTCAATTGTTGTACCACACTTCAAAGCCTTGTGAATGCTGGCACCTCCAATAAGTTCCTCAACAAAATCCATTTAAATTTTGCAATCAATGGCCAACAATTCAAACCCAATGGACATGGGTGGAGAAAACTCTATGTCAAAGGAAACAAGGGGAAGAGGGAGAGGAAGTGCTTGCGTATTTTTCAACAACACCACTCCAATTGGAATGGTGATGAGATGATTGATTTAATCAATTGAAAGTCCAAAGAATGTGTCCATTAGAAGAATATTATGGAACCTTAAAAAAACATGGTTCATGTAGCACAAAATGGAACAAGATAATAAATTACTTGCAAGCAAAACCATAATGAAAGACACCACAAAATGAAAAGATGCACAAGGACAAATGAAATTGTAAGAACCCTTTTTATCACAAAGTTAGTGGCCACAACACTTTTCATTGGGACGTTTGGAAAAGAACAAGATACAATTCACCTATTAAGACAATTCAATGAGGAATGTTTCAACATTATTGGAGTTTTCCAAATAGAAAGAATTGTCAATGGGTGTAATCAAATGTTTCACATGTTCTTTAATGTGTTTAAATGACAACATTTTAAATATATTATGGAAACATGTGAAAAAAACTACAATGAATCTATCAATATAAAGTGTTCATTGTTTTTTTAAATAATCAAAAAATAGTCACCCTAAGTGACAAGGTTGGTTCTTATAATCATGTTTGCAATTTAACGTTTCATTGCATGTGAAGGACTTACAAGCATTGAGAGATGGAGTTTATGACTAATGAAAAGAATAATACAATGAACGTTTACATGCACCATTGACTTGCACTTTTGTGGAAGAATTGTGTGGAAACAATTATGTTCCTAACAAAACCAAAAAATTGGGAAGCCAATCGAAGTTTTAATCTAGGACTTTAAAATTTGGAAAACATGATCAATTTGGACAAATACTCATAACCATTTGGACCGATTCTTCCATAGTTCAATCAAATATCAACCTTATGGATTTTCAAAATTGCACAACAGCAATCAAAGGCAACAAAGCACCATTGATTGGTGTAGTAACTCTTGGGAACACTTGAATCAAGAATAAGTGGTCATCAATAGATTCATACCAATTATCAAAGCAACAAATGAAAACAACAAAGTCATTGTGGATATAATGGACCAAATCAATTCAATTTAATTAAACATCAACAAAAAAGATAAAATTATAGGAAAAAAATTTGAAACAACATTTGTAATATTTGAAGGAGAATGATAGGAAATTCACAAAAAGGTCAAAACACGTAACTAGGAGTCAAAAAAGGTGTTGGATGTTAGACATAATTAGTCAAAATCAAACATTTATTTTTTATTACCATTTAAAACCATAGTAATCATGGCAAGTTAGTCCTTTTTCCTTCATATGAATGTTAAGAAACTTAATGTAATTCATTTGATCCGATTTTAAGTTTTAGTTTTAATTTAGAACGTTTGAAAAATGTACACCTATTGCATTAGATGGAATCAATTTTGCAAAAAACTTTCAAAAGAACTCATATAATAAATGACATGTGATGTGATGTACCCAATTGATGGGATTGACATGCTAGTGCACAACAAAAACTTGAAGCACAAAGTGCAAAGAAAAGAACAATAAGTGGGAAAAGAAGTAGAGGAAGAAGAACAAAGAAAACCATAAAAGGAACGAAAATACATAATGTTTAAAACAAAAAGAAGTCACCTACAATTGCAACAAAAAAAGGAAAAATGAAGAAAGGTCAAGTGTAAAGCACACAAAAAAAACAAATACAAACACAAAGAAAAGAAAATGAAGAAGCATTAAAAATCAGAAGAATATTGAAGAGAGGGTATGCACAAAGCATAAACAAAAGCAAAAGGAAAAATGAAAATGCATGTAGAAAATGTGCAAAGAAATCATGTGTGAAAACAAAAAAAAAACAAAGGAAGAATGATGAAAGGGAGGTGAAAAGTGTGAGGATGGTTGTCTACCTTTGTCCCCCTTCATTTTCATTTGTGAACATGAGCATCCTTGTGTGGACCCATTAGGAATCTCACACCCAACTTTCTTAGACCCATCAAATTTTTAAATAACATAAGATTCATTTAAAAAATGCTTTGAACTCCAAGTTTTTGATGAGAAGGTTACCCAAGTCATGTGGAATTTAAGACTTCGATTAGATCTAAATAATAAATTTTAATGTGGACAATGGCACAAGGAAAAAAACTTAGGAATGTCACATGAAGGATTTTTTTGTCATGAACACAAAAGGAATCTATTTATTTGGTTTTCTCTTGGTTATTAATTTTTAAAAATACTTCAAATGTCCATTTACTTGGTTTCTATTATAAATAATGGTTCAAGAAGTAATTGCCATTTAGTTATAAATTTTTAAAGTCATGAATGAAAAGTCTTAAAAGCCATTGATGTCAAGAACACAAGCAATGTCTATTATTGCCATTTATTTTTTCAATAATTTATTGGGTCCATTCCCTTCAACATGTATCAAATAAACAAGAAAATAGGTCTAATGTGTAATTGTAAGGACACTTAAAAGGAAAGGCTTAACAATGGGGTCAAGAATGGCGTTAGGAACAAAAAAGAATTAAATGCCAATACATAGTACAAGTTTTTAGGTGTTTATGATTTGTCATAGGTGTGTGTATAAGTGAGGAAGACATAGCTCACATGGTGCAATCCATAAGACAAATATATAAGTAGAAAGAATTTAATATCTTAAATGGGGTCCAACTTTCTTATGATTTTGACAAAATGGTTCCTAATGAATGCACCCAAGGATACTTCTACCCATGCAAATCAAAAGATAACATGATAATGGAAAGGTAGGGGTAAGTTGCCAATAGTTAGCCTTTTGCCTTTTGGTGTGAATGTTGACATAGTTTTAATTTGACATTAATTCACATTAACCATAACTTTAATGTTAAACTTGCCTAATCTTAATGTGAAGCTCCCCAACACTAACTACACTAACACTACATATGAATGTAACCTAAATATTTTATATACCTATGTGCTTGAATATCACCTTTTTTTTGTCCCTGATGTGATCCAAATTTTCATTATATAACCCAAGGGTAAAACCCAATAAGGGTGTGAGCATAGCAAAGTGAACATATAAATAACTTTGTAAATGTTGAATGCAAAGTAAAAGCACATTATAGTGATTGTTTGAAAGTCATAGTTGTAGGTTTTTTAAATGAGTTAAATATTGTTGCATTGTATTCAAATCTATTTAAGAAACTTGACAAAAGTGAGATGAAAAATTGAAACTTACATTCTAATATTTCAAACTGATTTTTTTTTTATCAAAAGGATAAATGTTCAATCCAAGGTGGATTTTACAAAAGACGGTACATCTAATGTCATAGTCCAAACTACCCCAAAAAAATTATCATTATGAATTTTTTTCTTCTAGTGGAGTTGGAAATTAAGTCTACAATTTTTTATCACCACACATTGAAATACTATAACACTTAAGATGAAAAAATCAAGCAAGAAAAAGTCTTTCAAAAATTTTAAGATTTAAAATGACAATTTCAAATTCGCAAAATCCATTTTGACCTCTAAATTGATTTTTCAAGGGCCATATTTTTAGATTTTTTTTTTAATGTTTAAATTATGGTCATATGAACTTCAAAATGGAAAAAAAATGAATTTCAACATCATTTGAATTTTTTTTTGAAAAATCATTGGATTTGAACTTTTAAAATGGACTTTCAATTGCCCATTTTGGTTTGGTGTATTATGTTTTTATCGTGCAACAAGATTGAAAGTTAGCAAGAAAAACCTATCATAAGACTATTCTACATTGAATTTTTTCATTTGAATGACAAAAATAAATAAATTATTCACTATTGAACATTGAATTTGAATTTGAATTTTCCACTTATTTTAATAATTTTTTACCCACTTATTTGAAATGTGATGAAAACTTTTGTAATGCATGTATGAAATAAATTCTAACAAATAAAAAGTAGAAAAGCTTTTGATGCAAACTTGAAGAATATAATCATTTTTATATCCTAACATTAGAGAATAGAAATATTAATATGAAAACATATTGTTGGGAAGTTTAATTAAACTAGTCAAAATTAAAATAATCATGGAACTATAGGACAAATTGGATTAATTTGTATGAATAGTTGTAGTACAATACCAAGGTTAATGAAGTTATTCCTCAAAGTTTAAGTGTTACTTTAATTATTTTGGCATGTGGTGTTTGGAATAATAAAATGGACAAGAACTTAATAACCATAATTTTACAAAGAAACTTGCAAATTCTTATTGCTAACACCTAATCAAATATATACATATTCAATTGTGTAAATTTTGTATTAAGTATCAACAAACACATATTTTCCATCTTTTTTGGAATGTGCTTTTCATGAACATTTTTTAAAAATTGGATTGGAATGTTCCCCATGTGTGTAAGACCAAGGGATTGGTGATAAAGGGTGTCAAAAAAGTCCAAAGTAACCATGGAAATCAATAGGTATTCTAGTTTTGGTATAAGCTAGGTGTATTGAGTAGAAGAAAATGTTGGATCCATTTTCTAGGTTGGGTTCAATGTTAATTGAGTGCTAATATATCACCACATTTCTTTCATAAAATGGGTTTTGCTACCATTAAACATTAAAAAAATTCAAGGAAAGATTGTCAGATGGCTAGGGAAAGGCATTCTCTTCACATAAAATTCTCATTAAAAAAAAGAAAAAATGACAACATAAATTGTGGTTGCACAATTCAGGCATTCATATCAACATACCCTACCTATCCTAGGGTATCTATAAGGTAAACTTATGATATTTTTACCCTTACACATGATATATTTGACATTATATACCCTTACCCTAAAGGTAAAATTGCAACCAAAATCCTAAATACCCTTTACCTTGAAACTATATTTTCTTTAAGAATCATGTGTACACCTTACCTTGAGCGTAATTCATGTTTTGAAATCATACACACCCTGACGCTGAGGGCATGCAAAATCATTATACCCTCCCAACACTACAAGCTACCTCTAACATTAAAATGTTGTCAACCCAAGCCAAATGTGTAAATTTTGCTTAAAGGTACAGGCCACTAAGTTCAAGAGACACATCACTCGCATCTCTTTTTCTTTGATTAAGGAAGAGGGGCAGAATGGGATTCGGTTAAGGTTAAAAGGTAACTCACTGACTTCGTGTCTAGATACCAAGAAATTCAAAAAGATTAGGCCAAAGTTTCAAAAATAATAATACCCATTACTCTATAGGTGCCCACTCTCTTAAGCAAGGGTATTAGCCCACTGCTCTCTTGTAGTGATTTTCTCCTCTGATTTTATCTCATATGCTTTGGCTAGGCTAACATTGAATTGTCATATATATAAATTAAAGTCATGTGCCAGATGGAAGCTATTATGCATCTCTTTTGGGGATTGGGGGCGAGCCCAATGTTTCAAAAATATTGATGATGGGCCAATCAAAGTGACTCTCCTTTAAAGCAAAATATTTTAAAAACTTTGTATGCACCTCCTCTCTAGTAATTAATAGAATTGACAATAGCCTTCCAATTGTGTATGTCTTTTGGCTCTACATGGAGCTAAGGGACTTCACACGAGTGTAGGTACTTTTGACCTGAAGTTAGAGCCGATGTGAGGGTGAGAGCTGGAGACTGAGCGTAGTAGAGGCATCTATTCTCTTGCAAATTTCACTTTGCACTCAAATGATTCAACCATGGTACATGATTTCTCTTGCCGAAAGTGCAAGATCTATCCATGGGCGGTTCAGCTGCTTTGTTCTGGCATGATCATGACCAGTGAAATTGCCTGATTTTAACCTGTCATAACAGGCACAGCCATGAGCAATCGTTTAATGATGTAGGACGGAGTAAAAGCCTAGCCTAGTGGAAACTTCCTAAGGCCTTATTTTCCATTTGAAGAATGTGAAGGGTAAAGCCCTGGGAGTAGGGCATTTACACGGCATAATGACAGAGGATCCCCCATAGAAGGGGTTTTCCGCAATTTTCCACTGTACATGCAGAAGGGTCCATCATATGTGAGGCAAATAAGGGCAATTCACAACTGAAATGCACTCCGCCAAGGTCCTTAGATAATGGGCAGGCCCCTGACCATTGTGTTCACATAATGTCTCTCACACCCGTCCAATCACAAGAAGGACATTTTCATCTTGTGACTTCGGTTTTTGGGCCTTGCTTGACTGGGAAAATGGGCAGTGACTCCGGATTTTCCAATCACAGGCTAGCCCCAAGTTACACTGTCGCCCTCAAAGCTTGAAAGCACTGGGGGCAAAGTGAACCAGCACCCACCAGTGCAGCATGAAGGATGGAAGGCAAGTAAGTGATGAGGAAACAGCTTTCTGTTGAGTTCCAGTTCCCTAGCTAACCATGTTGTATTTTTTCACTACCTACTTCGGAACAACCCACAGGGTAGGAAGTAAGTAAAAACAGCACTTACTTAATGTATAAACCATCTACTTACCTTGTTGCTACCTATTTTCCTACCTCTCTACCTACATATGAGACCTATTTCTCACAGAATTGGGTTACCAAGGTGAAACCAAGTATTAACTCAGTTGAGAGGTTCATCCACAAGTGAATAATAATAAGGGGCATTCAGTGGATGGTGCGCTGGTGGGTGCTTCTGGTTCACAGTGGCTGGTAGGGCCGGAGTGTGAAACTTCCTCGCAAAAGGAACCGCCCAACACCCTGGGGCCTGAACTTCCAGTAGCCTGACAGACATGCTCAGTTTCAAGCAGGAACAGTCCAACGCCAATAAATATGTTGGAACCTGCTTGGAGTGTTGTTCTGGGGAGGATCTAAACGAATTGTCAGTAGTTATACCTCCAACAGAAAACTTTAAAGAGATCATGTGTACCAATGTGGTCTGTTGGGAAGTAAATTCAGACCTAATTCATTCAGTTTTTGTAACTTGTAGGCTAACCATTGTTAGAAATATCCAGGAGAAATTAATTATGTGTTACTTGTCAAGGTAGGTAAAGAATGGTATAGAAATTCAGAATTAGATTTGGTATTAGAAGTTCAGAATTGTATTCGCTAAATTGTTGTCTTAACCCAGCATCCAAATAAATTTCTAAATGTATGGGATTTTAGGCCTTACAAGTTACATGTGGATCTCTCTCCTTGGCTGTGGATTTTACAACTTAAAATTTTACTCCTGAAAACTTCAATTCTTTACAGGTTCAATGTCATTTTATTTTCTTTTTTTCCTTTTGGTGTCATACAATTATATCTCATATGTATGGTACTAGTTTGAACCCCGTGCCTAATGCACAGGTGTGTGTGTGTATTTGACGGTACATTTGCCCGTCACGTCACATCTGTATTCCACTCTTTCTCCACCTCGTTGGAGTAAACAGACCATGACAGAATGGATGAATGATTGGATGGATGGACAGATGGATGAAATGATGCTTCACGACTTCCTTTACTATATGTAATGTTTAATTTGGATTTGAAAATGACATATCTTATCAGTTTGGGATGGGAATCTGAAAATGTGTTGAATCCTTAGATTAGTTACTCTTTACAACTTGTTTGTATGTGTGTCCTAAATGGGTAAATGGTTTGAATTATGTTGAAATATTGAAGCTACAAAGAACAAAGCAAACTAAGGTCAACAAGTTGAAGATTATGGATGAACTACCTGGAACAACGAATTTGAAAGCAATTTATTGAATTTTAGTACGTAAAAAGGTTTTCCTTTTTCCAAAGTAAAGGAATTCTCAATATATGTCACATGGTGATTTAGCTACCAATTTTTTGTTTGACCATTATGCATATTTTAACAAGTCTTTAACCAATGTATAGCATTTCTAGTGTTTTCTTTTTTGGAGTTATTACTAATTATCCACATAACTATTTGTTGCCATAATTTCTAATATCTATTACCTATGGACAAGGTTGAACTTGTAAAAGAATCAAACTTTTAGGTTTCATAGACAGTATTACTATATATAGAAATGGGGAAAAAAATCTCTTAAATCTGTTCAAATTCCAGATAAAGCAAAGTGTGTCACCCTTGTATTTATTTCATGTCAAGGTCCTTCGGCACTCTTAACAGTGAAAGGTTTGTGATGATTTAGTTCGATCTGCCCACAAATTTCATGGAACAATGGGCTTTGCAATCGGAGAGGTTCTCACTACTTATCAGCATATTCGGATGGGTAACCAACTACAAAGCTTCTTAATACATAACTACAAAACCACAGGTATAGAAGCAGCTGCATTTGGACCAACATGTATGATCTAAGGAAGAGGGTGCAATCATGCAAGCTAGCATCACGTTTTTCCGCTTGGCCCAAGGATTTCTTGCATGTCGTCCCAAGTATTTTCATTATTACATCTGGCCACTTTGGTCTTGTCCCCAAAATGTCTTGAAATCACAAATTTCAACCATCATCGACATTTATTTTCAAAACTCAATAGCCTTCACTTGCACCAACCCTTCCTCGACATTCATTCTAGTGATGGGTTGGTACCATGTGCAAAATGCAATGAGTGAAAGAAACTTCAGACACTCTTTCAAAAACTCGCAATAACAAAGCCTTATCTTCCCCATTTGATGCATCTACTATCATCATGGAAAGAATATGGGATAAAATTGGCAACAGATGGGACATTCGAGATCTGGAATTTAGCAAAATGCATAAACATTCAATGGAGTACATTAACTATTTACCCTTATGAGAGAGCATAATAATAGCTCCAAGAGAAAAGTGGGCATGACTTGCTAATCTTTGAAGTCATCGTTCACCATTAATTTTTTTTTTGTACCACCAAATTCCTTCATTTAGGTTGGAACAAATCAAAAGTGGGTTCACTTTGATGCATATATTAGCACATAGTCAGTGAACTTGTCAATTAATATTAATCATATGCAAGCCAGGAAATATTAACAAACAGGTTATATCATTAGCTTGTTTTGATTTCAGTGGAAAGACAGCAAACTTGAACCAAAAGTGAGTTTACTGACCTTTCTTTTAACTCAAAAAACGAAGTCTGAAATCCCAAACAGCTTTCAACCTTGTTAGTTTTAGTCATGTGTGTAGTTGGAAGACTCACATGACATAATTAAACAAGTTATAACTTAACTCTCTTGTGAATTGATTTGATTTAGAAATTTATGTTTTCTGCATTATTGTCTGCCTAATTCTGTGCATGCTTTCATGCCACTCGATGCTCATCACAGCCCCCATTTCTTGCCAACTAAAATCTCTCTCTTATGTTTTGGTTCCTGTACAATATCTAACAGCTCTCAGCTGTTTGCATTCGGTACATATCAAGTATTAAGTCCATTCATTTCTGGGAGAATTCAGAGGAGAGTGCTATACCAGTTGCAGTGATTTCCCTTTCCTAAAAAGCTTGGATACACATGGACTCCTTGTCGGAGAAAAAGCACTCAGGATGAATCAGCTATCAGGAGGGAAATTATTTTCATGGTTATCCACAAGGTTGTGCGCCCCAGCTTGTAGCAAATAATGTAGATGCTTTTGGAATTTGGGTCCAGCAGATTTGATCTCATTTTTTGGTGGGTGAAATATGGCTTCACTGTGGAAGGTGTTGAGTAGGTGGTAAGGTGGAGTGTCGGGTTTCTCCCTTTTGTGTTCTGGTTCTTGCCTGTCGCCTTAGGACTTGTTTCTTTTTGTCTTCCTAGCATGAAATGTGTTTTCATAATTTGTGCCAAAAAAATGAAAGAAATATGACTTAATGAAGTGTGAAGTTGGCATGTTTGGGGACTTCTGGATACAGATACTTCAGTGTTGTGGCATGATCTAAATGTGGGCCCCCAAAATGTGGTTTCATAAACTCAGTCCCACAGTTTGTGCATGAGTTGTGATGATGCAACCCTGCTCTTACAACTGCTTGTTAGGTTTGATGGAACAATCTGGACACTTAGTTTTTTCTCTCTGGCGAACTTTTGTTGAATTTATACTATGAAATTCAAAAAATACAAAATCATATTTTATCAAAATCCCATGGTTTTACAAAATTTGCCAAATGTTCATGAATCTCTTTTGCGTGAAATTTTCTCAAACATAAATTCACAAACATTACATGACACAGTTTTCTACAGTTTTGATAGTTTCTTCAACCTTTTTGACAATTGAGACCGAAGGTCCATTGACTCCTAAAGATTAAACATTGTTAGGTTTGTGTTGAAGATAAAAAGAATACCACAAGTTCACACCTGGTGTTGATACTAACCTCAATTCTTCCATGGCAACTGATGTGACATAGGGCATTAGAAGAGTGTTAAGCTAATTTCATATTATCACCAAGAGGTAAATTCAAAATCATTGTTTCAACATTTCTTCATAAAATGCAATGGTAAACTATGGACACCAAAAATGAACACATAACTATATGATAAACTAGTGTTACAAACTCTCCCATCCCAGATGGGATTCTTCTCCCCTTGTTATTTCCCCACCCTTCACCAAGTTTCATCGGGCATGGTTCGATATTGATGCATTTCTTTGCATCTCATTGCAAGTTCTTCAAGGTTAAAAATCAAGAAAGAAGCCTGCATTTGTTGCATGGTTCGATTCTCAATTGTTTTGCATCTCCAAAGATTCTTGAAGTGCTATTGCAAAAATGAATTTGTTGAAAAACAACACTAATCCAAAAGATGTCCTTACACAACAAGAAAGCACAGAACCACTAAGTGAGTTATAAATTCATACTTGTCTCTCTATGCAAATCTTTCATTTGCAATTATCCCATGCATCTCTACTTAAATTGCAACAAATGCAAATGTTCAAAACAAGTTATTTGTTCCAATTACACATGTTCTTCAAGCACATTAAAGAAGAAGTGCTCAAATCTAGAAAGGGAAAAAATATGTGTCAAAAGAATTGCATCAAATTCAACTTGCAACCAATTGGGCATTCTTAAAGGACATGGCATTTATACAAGTAAAATGTGATGAACTCATCACAAGTTTGGGTATCATCAATCCACTTCACCAAATGAATACAATTGTTTTGAATTGGAGGAAGATTGCCCATGCAATAAATTCTAGTGCATACTCTCTTTAACAAAGGAACAACATGACTTGCAAAGATAAATGGTTAACCACGCACATGGATTTCAAGAATGTGTTAGATTACATGTGACAAAAACTAACCATAATACTAAGTATCGGGACTTAAAACCACAAGAGAAATGAGGTTTGACTCTTCCATGACATTACAACAAAAATATGTATGAATTGATTGAATTTTTCATGGGTAGTAGACTGATGTTGTGATTGTCCCATGTGTGAGATCTAATGTTTCAAAATGACAATGTTTATACACCTCCAACACAAAAACAAAAGAAGTTCACGTCAAAGCCACTAACCTTTTGTGTGGGCAAGAAGTGTTAGGAATAAATCCAGCTTAGGGGATATGCACACAAGCAAAAGAAAAAACAAAGGACACGAGATTTTACGTGGTTCAGCAAAAGCCTACATCCACGGAGTGCACCCGCACTCAACTCACACTATGAAATCGATAATTACAATAGTGAAGTACTATCTCTCTCAACTTTCACAATTTTCTCACTTCTCTACTTGGCACTCCACACCACTTGTAAATAGTTACAATGAAAACTATAAGAGTATTTATAGTTTCACGTTCACCAACCAATTGCCACCAACTCCCACCTACCAAGTTCACCAACCAAGTTCACCAACTCCCACCTACCAAGTTCACCAACTATGTTCACCAACTACCACTAAACTTAGACAATGGTGGTTGGTTGTTAATTTGGTAGGGACGGTGCAATTAATTTGATAGGCTTGGGTGGTGCAATTAATTGATCAGACTTCACACACAACAATCTCCCACTTGAAGACTGAAACTCGAGTGGACTTCTTCCTCTTCCTTCGATGACTAGTGGATAGATATGGCGCACTCATCCTTCTTTGTCTTCAACCTTGAAGACCCACTGAAGCTGCGCACAACTCCAATTTCTCCGTAGTGACTGGTTTGGTTAACATGTCAGCCGGATTCTTGCTCCCTGCAATCTTCACAAGCTTCAATACCCCATCCTCGATTAACGATCGAATGAAATGGTAACGCAGGTCTATGTGCTTGGTCCTAAAATGGAACGTCGAATTCTTTGCCAAGTGTATCGCACTTTGACTATCACTGTGTAACACATTCATCTCTTGCTCGAATCCTAACTCTATTAATAACCCCTGTAACCATATAAGCTCCTTGCTAGCTTCAGTCACAGCCACATATCCCACTTCAATTGTAGATATTGTCACTATCTTCTGCAACTGAGAAACCCAACTAATAGCGGTACTCCCCAATGTGAACACATATCCTGTGGTGCTCCTCCTATGATCCACCTTTCTAGCAAAATCTGAATCCACATAACCTTCCAGCTTGAGCTCATCTTTTCTAAAGGTTAGACACTTCTCTGTTGTACCTCGTAGGTACCTTAGGATCCACTTCATTGCTTCCCAGTGTTGTTTGCCTAGATTAGACATGTATTTGCTCACAACTCACACTGCATGGGAAATGTCTGGTCTCATGCAAACCATGGCGTACATCAGGCTTCCAATGGTTGAGGCATATGGTACTCTAGCCATGAAGTCCTTCTCTTCGTCTATCACTGGACACTGTTCCTTGGACAATCTAAAGTGACTAACTAAAGGTGTTCTGACTAGCTTTGCATCCCTCATGTTGAACCTCTGTAACACCTTACAAATGTACTCTGCTTGAGATAGTTGCAAAGTACCTCCCTGTTCGTCTCTGCTAATCCTCATTCCAAGTATTTGCTTTGCTGCACCCAAATCCTTCATTTCGAATTCACTCGACAATTATTTCTTCAAATTGTTAATCTCTTCCAGATTTGCACCAGCTACTAACATGTCATCAACATAAAGTAACAATATTATGAAACTTGATTTAGCTTTCTTGAAGTAGCAGTAATGGTCAGCATTGCATCTGAAGTACCCATTCCTTTGCATAAACCCATCAAACTTCTTGTACCACTGTCGGGGAGCTTGTTTCAAACCATACAAGCTCTTCGTCAATCTGCAAACCATCTTTTCATTGCCCTTTTCCGCAAACCCCTCTGGTTGCTGCATGTATATCTCTTCCTCCAAATCTCCATGAAGAAATGCAGTTTTGACATCCAACTGCTCAAGATATAACCCCTTTGTTGCGACAATGCTTAACACTAACCGGATCGTAGTTAGTTTAACAACAGGAGAAAAAATCTCAGTGTAATCAATACCTTCCTTTTGCTGAAAGCCTTTGACCACTAGTCTCGCCTTGTATCTCTTGGAACCATCATGTTCCTCTTTGATTCGAAACACCCATTTGTTCTGTAGGGCTTTCTTTCCTTCAGGCAACTTGGCTAACTCCCAAGTCTGATTAGATACAAGCGATTTCATCTCTTCCTTCATTGCAAGCTCCCACTTGCTCGCATCTTCTCCCTGACATGCCTCATCATAGCATTCAGGTTCTCCTGCATCTGTCAACAAGTATTACAAGTACCTCCTATTTGGTACATGTGGGCGAATGGATTTTCGTAATGTACTCTGGGCCGTTGGGGATCTTCTCAAAACATTCCCAACCTATGGATTTAATACCCTCTGACCAATCGGACTATGTGGTGTTGGAATTTCATCTTGTGGTATAAGTTCTTCAACCTGAGGCTACACACCTTGTTCTTCATCCTTTTGACTACCATGTTCCACGATCCTACCACCCGATACATCTTCTGGCCCAAAATAGTCTGGTTATCTTTGTTCAGACTTCTCTGTGTTTCTGTCCTTGTACATGACCTTTTCATTGAAGACAACATCTCTACTTCTGATCATCTTGTGGTTTTGGTCGTCCCAGAGTTTATATCCAAACTCATCTTCGCCATAACCCACCAAGGTGCATTTCACTGATTTGGCGTCCAATTTGTTCCTTGCATGATCACTTACATGTACATAAGATACACACCCAAACACTTTCAAATGAGAAAGTTTTACCTCTTTCCCAGTCCAAATCTCTTCTGGTATAGCGAGGTCCAAAGGCTTTGATGGTCCTCTGTTGATCAAGTATGTTGTTGTATTGACTGTTTCTGCCCAGAACTGCTTCGGCAACCCTGACTATAGGCGCATGCTTCTAGCTCTCTCAGTCAATGTCCTATTCATACGTTATGCTATACCATTCTGTTGCGGTGTACCTAGCACCGTCCTTATGAGCTTTATCCCGTTCTGGTAGCAAAACTTCTTGAACTCGTTGTCTTCGTACTCTCCACCATTGTCTGAACGCAACTTCTTGATCTTCAAACTTGTCTCATTCTCAACCATAGCTTTCCATTTCTTGAAAGCTTCAAACACATCAGACTTGTGTCATAAGAAGTAAACCCATACCTTCCTGGAATGGTTGTCGATGAAAGTGACGAAATATTGTTTACCTCCGATTAATGAGACTGAAGTTGGACCCCATACGTTGGTGTGCACTAGTTCCAGCTTCTCCTTTGCCGGTGCTCTTCCGGCCTTCTTGAAGCTCACTCGCTTCTGCTTCCCAAGAATGCAACTCTCACAGAAATCAACCTTAACGGACTTCAACCCTGGCAGTTTACCTCTCGATTGCAGACACTTCAATCCCTGACTACTCATGTGCCCAAACTTTTGGTGCCACAAATCTGGATCCTCTTTACCTTCGGCCACTGCAGCCAAACCACACCCATCAGTAGTTGTGTAAAAAGTCTCGTTCTTAGTTCCTCGGGTGATTGTCATTGCTCCTTTCGAGATCTTCCACTTATCTCCCGTGAAAGTGGTCACATAGCCATCTGATGCTAACTGCCCAATGGAGATCAAATTTTTTCTCAAGTTTAGTACATGTCTCACATTGTCGAATTTCCAAACTGAGCCATTTAGTTGGATCTTCACATCTCCTTTCCCGGTAATGTCGCATGCTTGATCGTCACCAAGATACACCTTACCAAAATTTCCGGAAATATAGTTCTCGAACAAATCCATGTGTGAGGTGGCATGGAATGACGCCCCTGAATCCAACACCCAAGATTCCATCTTGCTTTCCAATGCGCAAATAAGGC